>Ga0256829_1001995_pt1 | contig 15758 bp, 13 predicted proteins | sample 131447metaG_FD_185979 | JGI IMG/M metagenome (GOLD analysis project Ga0256829, IMG submission 185979) | Hydrothermal vent microbial communities from Lau Basin, Pacific Ocean - 131-447 | ecosystem: Environmental > Aquatic > Marine > Hydrothermal vents | place: Pacific Ocean: Lau Basin | collected...
TTTTTCTCGAAAAAAGATACATTTTTACTTAAAGCTTCTTGATACATTTTAGCAGAATAAGAAAATTGATTTTAAAAATGCCTTATTTTAGGGATTTTATAGAGGTAGATGGCGGACAGGGAGGGAGATACATCCAGCTTCCGCAATATCCAGAACCCCCGTTGATTAGGGGTTTATCATACACTTCTTGCTCCTTTTTTACATATTATAACATATTTTTTGTTGGACAAAAGTTGGACAAATACTTTAATTAATAATAAATATTTTACAATGTCGGTTTGTCGCTTACTGTCATTTTAATAATCGACAGTTTAAATTGCCTAAAATAAGCTTTTATTCAATATATTTTATAGTGTCGTTTTTATTTTATATAAAAGTAATTTTTTATATTTTTAAATATATTCATATTATTTATTGTATTAAAAGGTATAAATGCGACAACATAAAAAATATCTTTTTTGGATCGATTTTAAGGGGTTTTTTAGTGTCGCTTTGAAAAACGACACTAAATAAGTTAGTGACATTATTTATTTAATTCTTCTTTTTTGTAAATGTAAAATGACACTATTACAACTTCTCTTATCTTTAATTTTTTAACTTTTATCCATTTTTTTGTAGTAGACGATAACAAAAAACATAAATCTAACTCTTTAGTTTCCAATTCTTTTTTTATTTTACTATCGATTACTTTTGCTTTTAGTATTTTTAAAATATCATCATTATATCTTCTAATCATTATTTCTATAAAGTCTTGTAATTTGATATTTTTTATTAGTGCTTCTATTTTAATTTCTCTTATTATTTTTTTACTCATTTTTGCTGTTGTAAAATACATCTGATATCCTTTAAAATGGTATTTCTTCATCATCTGTGGTATCCTCACTATTATCTACAGTCTCTTCTTCAACTTCGCAATAATTCCAAATGTTGCGAGCTTCATCATCAAGTTCATAATCTTCGACTTTATTATTTTCTTTTTCGCCATTTTTATTAGTTATAAAATCTTTTACATATGATTTTTCAAACTGAATAAAACTTTTTAACTCACCTTTTAATCTTCTTCTTTGTGTTTCTTTGTCTAAAATTGCATTAATGCTTAAAAACTTGGCACTTCTTTGTAAGTGTTCATCTTCATCTTCTAAAATATCATATTTAAAAAACTGGGATGGATTTATGATATAAACATATTCATCATCGCTTCTTAAATATCTGTGCTGATGTTCATCCAGGCTACTTTCCTGCTCTTTAATAAACTCATAAACCTTGTTTAAAATAGCTTCTTTTAAGTATTCTTCAATCTCAGTAGCTTTTAAGATATGCTTCTTACCAAAGTTTTCCAATACATCATAAGCTTTTCTATCAGCTTTTAGTTTTCCAAGTGCTATATAATTATCGAATTGTTTTTGTATGTAAGTATTTATATAGTGTTTTACAATATCTCTATAATAAATCCCATATTTTTTAAAAAGTTCTCTATTTTCAAGTTGCAATGTTGTTTTCTTGTCTATAATATTCACTCTATCAATAATTTGTTTCGTAACAGCATTTTCAAAACTTTTGCTTCTTTCTGCACTCAAAAATAGTTTAGCATAAACATCAACTTCTGCCTTAAAACCAAATTTTGGTGTTAGCTGTAAAGTATTTGTTATTCTTTTAAACTCTTGCTTAAAGTGTGTGAATTCATCAATTCCAATAATAATTTTATTGCTAAAATCTTCCACATTTAAGCCACAAGGATCTTTAAAATCATTGTAGTTTAGCTCTAAAAGCAACCCAAGTTCTTTTAACATCGTTAAAAAAAATGTTTTCCCCCAACCGGCATTTACCCTCAGATGTAAAAAACTATTTCTTCGATTTGATGAAAAACGACAAGCAACTATAAAATCTAACACTTCATCAAGTTCATAAAAGTGTTGCTTATAATCACTTACAACCGCATTGTAAAGTTCATAATCTATATCACTATCTAATTTTATATTTTTAAAATGTATTTTATTATCTATAATTTCCAATATATTACCTTCTTTTTTTCTGCACGGAGTTGAAGCAAATAGATCTGTTTTTCTGACAACTTTATCTATCTTGTTTTCAACTTCTGCTATATTTAATAAATTTTTGTTTTTTAATGCACCTTTTTCTATAAGATTGGGATTATCTAGTCCTATATGATAAATCAATTTTTTATTATTTGTATTTACATTTTTTCCAATTTCGATTAGTTTTTGTAATTTTTTAGAATAGTAATATATGTTTTCTTTGATTTTAAATATTCTACCAAAGCAGTCTAAAACTTCATAATTAACTTTTTCATTACTATCAAAAAGCAGATCTATTATCCTTGAATCTTCATCCATTTTTTCTCCTTATAATTTATTTGATTTAATTATAGATAGAAAAAAATAGATTTTTATTTTTTTGATAAAAATATAAAGAAAAATATTTATAAAGAAATATCAAATCCATATTTTACTTCTTTGTCTTCCAAGTGATGGGCTTTTTTATCTTTTAAACTTTTTAATTTTTTTGATATGTCAATATCAAATATTTTTTCAAACTTTTGATATTTTATTTTATAGCTAAGTAGTGTTTCGTTTTTTCTTTCTTGTAGCCAAAGTTTATTTTTAAGATCCTCAATAGATTCATCTTTTTTGATTGTTGCTTCTTTTATAGCTAACTCTTTCTCTTTTTTAAAGTTCTCTTTTAGTGTTTTTTCGATTAGCTTTAGCTTATTATTTTTTTGATATTCAATCTCTTTCATTTCATTTTTTAAATACTTGATTTCACTTTCTTTTAGATGCAGTTTTGTTCTTAAATCTTTTATTTTTTCAGTTAGTCTATTTATGTAATTACTAAAATATTGACTGATTTTTAACATTTTTGTAAATAGTTTTACTCTATTGTTGTTGCCATTATCAGAAATATTTGTTTTTATTGTTAAAGAATTGCTAAGAATATTTTCAGAGATTTGAAAATCTATATTTTTATATTTATTATCTAATTCAAATCTTTTGTACTCATTTTCTATCATTTTATTTGCAAACTTTTCATGTTTTTCGTCAATTGTCAAATAGTCCTCTTTTTGAATTTTTAATCTTTTATTTAACTTATTAATATCTTGATAATTATTAAATCCTATTTTTTCTTGTATGCCCATTTGAGATAATTCATTATTGAAAAAGTTATAAAAATCCTTTTGAAAAAGATTCATTATTTTTTTATGATTATCTTTATCATTATAATCAAGTTTTAAATTATATTCTTTTGATATTTTTTTAAAAATATTTCTTTTTATATCAAACTCTTTTGTTTCACTATTAAAACCACTGATAAACATATGCACATGTCCTTTTACCTCATATTCTCTGCCTTCATCGTTATGAATGGCGCCAAAAAACATTTCATATTCAGGAAAATATCTTTTCCTAAAATTATCTATTATGATTTTCCACTGTTCGTTGTTTAGTTCAAGGTTTTGATTTTCTGGGATTTTGAAAAGGATTTCTTTTAACAAGACTTGATTATTATATTTTTTGTGGGTTTTTTCCTCTTTATATTTTCTTTTCAATTCAATATATCTTTTTAGTGTTTTTAGAGTTCTTTTATCCCTTGCTTTTAGGTTTTTGATTTTATGTTTATATACAATATTTTTCAGGATTACATTTTCATCATTATAGGCTCTTAACTCTTCATCTAATATATCAAGAGGTATTTTTTTACTAATGGCAGATTTTACATTTGAAAAATCTTTGAAAATCTTTTTTCTTTCTGTGTTGGATGTTGTAATATTTTCAAAATCTTGAATATTTGAAGATATTTTATTTTTGATATATTCAAATAGTGTTGTTTCGTCAGTATTTGAAATGATTACATTATCTTTTGTTTTAGATTTTATGATGTGTATATTTTTATCATTTTCTATCCTCAAGCTATGTTTGATAGATTTTATCATTTGCGGATAACTGTTCCAGATTTTTCCTTTTACTGTTTTTCCTCTTTTGGTGTAATTTGTTTCTTTAAATAAAAAAGTATTCATTTTTATCCTTTTACTCTGCTTTTTTGCAATTTATTATCTATAATTATAGATATACAGATAGCTTACAAAGGAGTTCAAATGTCTGAAAGTAGTTGCGGGTGTAAAGAAAATTCCATTAAGTCAGTTTACGATGGTGTCAAACTTATTAAAAGGCACGGAGACAAGTGTTTGTTTTGTATATGTTCAAGCATTAGAGAAATAGTTTTAAAAAGGATTAGAAGGAAGAAAAAGACTGTGGATATGGATATAGGCATATAGAACAATAAATGTTTTATTTGACTACTATACCTTTCATTTTACTTAGTAGATTAACAACTTCCTCTATTATTTTTACCTGATTATCATCACCTTTTTTACGAGGATTTTTATCTGTTCCAAAAGCTCTATCGGTTGGCACAGAAAAAATGTTTTCAATGGATGCAATAAGGAAATCTCTGTATTTGCTATCAGCCCCATCCTCTTCAACTTTTTTAATTAAATCCGCATACGGAGTTAATGCAAGCGATATAGTAGACTTAAAAGCATACTCTTCTATTAGTCTTCTCTCTTTCCCATATCTTGAAGTTGCGAATGACAGTAAAAATATTATTGGCAACAATAGTGTCATTTTTAAAAATACCCACATCCACTTCACATCTGAATTTAAATTTTCTGTGCTGTTTAAAGCGACTGCTGTTGAGTTTGCATCTATTGTGCTTTTAATTGCTCCAATATGATTTATATATCCAGTAAACTCACTGATAATGTCATATGAAAGCAATGACATACCTATTACAGACAAAACTATAATAGATAACCATCCCCAAGATGCAGGATTAAGTTGCTTCTTTCTTTGAGCAAATGTAGAAAACAAACTTGCTCCAACAGCCTTTTGAAGTTGATTATCTATCTCTGTTTGCTGTTTTTTATTTGTTTCTATAATATCGTCTGTTTGTTCTTTGAACTGATTTATCTTCTCTTCTGTTTCTTGTGTAAATTTCGTTGTTTGCTCACGATACTCTTCTATTTTTGAAAAAAAGGAATTAATTTCTCCTTCAGTTTCAGCAATATTATTTTTTGTTTCTTTTGCCTCTTGCATTATTTTAACAACATTACCTCTATGTTCTTGAATTGTTGCGAGAAGAGCATTTATTTTGTTATATATTTCTGTTGCACCATTCAGCTTTGCTTCAATTTCACTATCTTTTTCTTTTGCTTGTTCAAGATGGTTTGTTAATTGTGAAAGGATATTTTTTGATTCACTAACTATGGTATCCAATACCTCTTTTTTTGACTCTGTATCATTTAAAACGGTATTGAGCTTTGTTAATTTATCTATAAGCTCTTGATATTCTCTAATCTTTTCTCTGTATCGTGGGATTCTTCTCGCTTCAAAATCCAATCGGTTAGCTCTTATTTGAGCTTTTAAAGTTTGTGTATAGTCTTGAAGCTGTGCAAACTGTTGATGCCCTGAATTTATATTTGATATAGTTGTTTGTATCTGATTTATAATTTGTAGTATTTGATTTCTACTGGCATAAGGCAGAGTATCAAAATTATCATCTTCAATATTTTGCTTTATCAAGTCGATACAATCTGGTAAATCGTGTATAAGCTCTTCAAAACTATACTCTTGTCGCTCAGGTATTTGCCAGTTATATTGTTGAACTTTTGATTCGAGTTTGTTTTTTATATCTTCAAAATTACTGGATGTAATAATGTTGTATATCTGCGTTGTAGTTTGTTTCATATCTATCCTTCAAACGCCTCTTTTAAAACTGCTTGCATGAGTGTTTGGCTACTCTTTTTTGAAGCTTCGATTTGTTTTTCAAGTTTATCGCATATTGCAAAGAGATTTTCGATTTTTCGGACTATCTCTTTTTGTTCTTCACGGGGTGGGAGAGGTATGATAAAATTATTGATAGTTTTAATAACTAAATTTTTATTTCCCATACCTTTTGTTCCTTCGTTAGATTGATTTTTTACAAAAGGTGAGTTTATTAAATGTTCTAAGAAGTAATTAAATATATAATTTTGATTAAATTTTAATAAAGCTACACTTACAAATAAACTAAACTCTTTATCTATATCAATTACTTTTGCAATACCTGTTGTTCCAACTTTTGTGAGTAGTAAATCTCCAAATTGAGGATTACATCTTTCTATAAGTTTTTTATGTGTTTCTTCTGAAATATATCTTGTATTTGATAAATCAATTTTTCCATGAGCAACATCTTTGACAGATAAAAAATGTATTCCACTTTTTGTATAGGTTGGAGTATGATGAGCACCATCTGTGATGAGATGGACAATTTCACCCAATCTACACCACTCCCAACTATCAGGAATCTCAAAAGGTATTTCATCTTCCTTTATTGGTGGGAGAGGTTTTTGTTTTTTGATTTTCTTCTCTTTGATGAGTTCCTCTTTTTCGTGCTTTATTTTTTCAAGTAAAACAGAAGCACTTTCTATATCTGGATTTTGTCCTCGGTTCCCTGCGGAATTCCGCTTTGCTACATGTTCTCGCCAAGATGCGGTAAGTTTTCCCTCTATCGCTTCTTGCAGGATTGATTGGCGGAGTTTTTTTAGTAGTTCTTTTTGGGTCTTTATCTCACTTTGCAATTCATTTATATATTGTCGTGTATTAAGTTTTAATTGTAAAATTTTTTCTTGCTTTTCTAAAGAAGGCACATATAATTTTACTTGACATAAATCATCATATCGTAAAGCTTTTCTGACTGTGCCCCTTGCCAACATATTTATTTGCTGTATACCATCAAAAGACTTTAAAAAATCAAATAATAACTCTGGCTTTAAAGTATCTTTAGTTTTAAATACTATATATGCAGGACTTACCAAACCTTTGACACCTTTTGGAGTTAATCCAATTGAACCAACATTTATTCTATATGGATTATATGCAAAATAATTTTCTTCAATATATAAATATTTTGATAGATCTTTAGATTTAACATGATTTGTTTTTGTTATTCCATCAATATTTGAAACACCAAGCACTTCAAGGTCTGAATAATCATCTAAATCTGCTGCCTTTATTGATACTTTTTCAATAAAATCACTTAATTTGACTTTACGCATTTTTTAACTCTTTTTCCAACTGCTTTAACAACTCTTCACTTTTAGCAAAAGAGTTATGCAACATTTCAAGAAGTTCGGCAGATGAATGCAAAACTTCCTCCTCTTTTTTGTGAGGGTTTTTTATATCGAGATTGTAGCCATTTTCTTTTATGGTCTCTATATCAACCTTCCAAGCCTGTTCATTTTCTTCTCTATTGTTCCACCACTCTCTTAAAGTGTCAAATTCACTTAATTTTATGGGTTTTGTTTTAGAGTATGCTTTTTGCCCCTCTGGAAGTTTATGCTCCCAATACCAAACTTCTTTTGTAGGTGTGCCTTTGGTAAAAAATAGTAGATTTGTAGCGACACTTGCATAGGGTTGAAACACTGAGTTTGGAAGTCTAACAATTGTATGAAGATTACAATCAGTAAGTAGTTTTTCTCTTATTCTTGCCTTTACCCCATCTCCAGTAAGTGAGCCATCAGGCAGAACTATACCCGCTCTACCGTTGGTTTTTAGATACTGAATTATAAGTATCAAAAATAGATCTGCACTCTCTTTTGTTCTTAAATTTGCCGGAAAGTTTGTCTCCATTCCATCAGCCACAGTTCCACCAAATGGAGGATTGGCAAGGACAACATCTACTCTATCTTTTTGAGTTATAGATGTTAACTCTCTTGATAATGCATCATCATAAGTAATGTTCGGTACTTCAATATCATGAAGTATCAAGTTAGTGATAGCAAGCATATGGGGAAGCGGTTTTAATTCGATACCTTTTATGGAATTTTGGAGTATTTTTCTATCTTCGATGCTTTTTACTTCATTTTCTCTTATAAACTCTATGGCAGAAGTTAAAAATCCACCTGTTCCACAAGCTGGGTCAAATACTATCTCTCTAAGTTTTGGTGCTACCATTTGAGCTATAAACTGTGTGATAGCTCTTGGAGTGTAAAATTCTCCACTGTTTCCTGCACTTTGTAGCTCTTTTAGTATAGTTTCATAAATCTCACCAAAGAGATGCTTATCTTCACTACTGTTAAAGTCAATCTCATTAAGTTTATTTATCACTTGTCTAAGAAGTGTTCCTGACTTCATATAGTTGTTGTTACCCTCAAAAACTTCTTTAATAAGTAAAGCTCTTTTTGATATAGGAGGGAGATTTTTCAACTGAACAAATAGCTTATTGTTTATAAAATCAAGCAATTCATCACCGGTTATCCCCTCATCGTCTTTTGCCCAATTTCTCCATTGTAATTCGGTAGGGATAGGAGATATATACTCTTCATCCAAAAGTTCCATCTCTATATCTTTATCATCAAAAATCTTTAAAAAAATCATCCATCCCAACTGCTCAATCCTTTGAGCATCACCGTTAAGACCTTTATCTTGTCTCATTATATTTTGAATCGATTTTATAATTCCACTAATGTTTACCAATTTTCATTCCTTATGCTACTTTATACAACTCTTGTTCTAATTCTGATATGGCATTTATATATTGTTGTTTACCGCCAAAAAGTTTAATGATTTCAATGGGTGAGCCGATTTTATTGAAAGGTTGCACTTTTAATATCTCTAAACTTTCTATATCTTCTATACCTTCGTCAGCATATTTATCAAGCAGTGTTTCAAGCACTTCTTTTGCTTTTTCTCCATATTTTGTAAAATAGTTTTGTTTTTTTACTCTCGATGCCCTTTCTTTTCTGCTAAGAGGAGGCATATCATATGCACAGTGTAAAATCATATCGAAGATATCCATTTCTTTGGCTATTTCATCTTTAAAATTTTCATATATGATACCTTTTTCTTCAAGCTCTTCGATAATGATTTGTTTTTTATCGGCACTGTTCCATTTGTTTAAAAAGTCATCAAGAGTTCTAAACTCTCTATGCACTTGTCTTTTGGTATAATCTTTTAAACTGCCTGTGATAAGCTTTCCATTGTTATCAAGTATCTGCACTCTTTCGTTTAATACACTGACATCTACACCGTTTACTATAATTTTTTCTCTTTTTGTCTCATCTATATCACCGGCATCTTTTATATCAACTGTATTATTATCTTCAAAATTTATTTCTTCTCCCTCTTCATCAAGAATTGTTTCATTTTCTTCATCTTCGGGGTCTTCAAAATCATCATTTTGTTTCATCTCTTTTATTATAACCGGCTCACCGTCAAACTTTGGATCGGCAAACAAGTCAGTAGCATTTCTAAAATCCATAATAGTAAAAAAAGTTTTTCCATATTCTTCATTAACACGAGTTCCACGACCTATTATTTGCTTAAATTCCGTCATTGACTTTATATTACTATCAAGCACTATGAGTTTACAAGTTTGGGCATCTATACCTGTAGTCATTAGTTTTGATGTAGTAGCAATTACAGGGAATAGCTCTTCAGGATTGGTAAAATTATCCAATTCTCTCTTGCCCTCATCATTATCACCTGTAATTTGCATTACATATTTACTATTTTCTGCCATCAAATCAGCATTTTCATTTGCCAATGCCATCCTCATCCTTGCGGCATGTTCAATATCCACACAAAATACTATGGTTTTATCAAATCTATTATGTTTTTTAAGATACTCTGTTATCTTCTTAGCTACTATTTTAGTTCTTTCATCAATAACGAGGTTTCTATCATAGTCTTTACGATTGTATTGTCTGTCTTCAACTTCTTGACCGTAAATATCGGTTTTTCCTTTTTCTGGTCGCCACCCTTCAAGATCGATATTAAGCCCTATTCTTATCACTTTGTAGGGGGCTAAAAAACCATCTTCTATACCTTGTTTTAACGAATAAGTGTATATAGGCTTTCCAAAATATTCAATATTTGACACTTTATTTGTTTCTTTTGGAGTTGCAGTCAACCCTATTTGTGTAGCATTACTGAAATAATCAAGTATTTCTCTCCAAGCACTATCATCTGCAGCACTTCCACGATGTGCCTCATCTATAACAATCAAATCAAAAAAATCAGGGCTAAATTCACGATATGCATCGCTATCTTCATTGTAGTTTGTAAGTCCTTGATATAAAGCCAAATATATCTCATAAGACTTATCAATACTCTTTTTTTTGATAACAGTCATTTTATCTTTAAAGTGTCTAAAATCGCCTTTTTTTGTTTGAGCTATCAGGGCATTTCTATCTGCTAAAAATAATATTCTTTTTTTAGTACCGCTTTTCCACAATCTATATATTATTTGAAAAGCAGTATATGTTTTTCCTGTTCCTGTTGCCATAACTAAAAGTATTCTTTTTTGACCTTTTGCAATAGCTTCAACTGTTCTATTGATAGCTATTTGTTGATAATATCTTGGTGTTTTTCCGTTTCTATCAAAAAAATAATCTTGTGTTGCTATCTTTTCTTCTGTTGCTGAGTCAATTTTTTTGTATTTTTTATATATTTTCCAAAGAGCTTCAGGAGTTGGAAAATCATCAAGGGTAAGTTCTTTTTCTATTTGTCCATCGATTATGGTTTTATCATGCATATAAAAACCATCTCCGTTTGAGCTAAATACAACAGGTATATCCAATATGTTTGAGTATTCCAACCCTTGCTGTATCCCTGAACTTAATGATAATTTATTGCTTTTGGCCTCAATGATAGCAACAGGTATATTTGGCTTATAGTACAGTATAAAGTCAGCTCGTTTTCTTTTGCCTCTTGTAGTTTTATCACCTTTTACGTATATGCGCCCGTTTGTAAAAGATACCTCTTCTCTTACTTGAGTCTTTATATCCCACCCGGCTTTTTTTATAGCAGGCAAAATATATTTGGTACAGATATCCCGTTCTGATAAATCTTTTTTTGAAACCATACATCTTCCAAATTAAATTATTATCATACATTATATCTAAAATTTCTTTTGTTGTGAACTACTAATTATTTTTTTGTATAAAGCAATAACACCTTATGTCTATTAACTAACTTTTTTTAACCCTACATTTCATTTCGGTAAAAAGTTATCTAATATAAAGGTGTTTCTTTTTTAAAAAAGAAAGAAAAACTATAAAAGCTTGATATATTAAATACTATTTAATAATCTTATGTTGTTTTAGTATTTCTCTAATAGCTGTAGAAATATTTCCATCATATTTTCTATCAGCATATTTTTGAATAGCCTGCTTTTGTTGCTTAGTTACCGATATAGATAATCTTTCATATTTTTTTATCTCCTTATTTCTACCTTTTGGGCGACCTACTTTACCTTGGTATTTTTCATATTCTTTTTTTACTGCATCATCAATAGTTATCAATATACCCCTCCCAATTATATTCTTTTATCATTATCAATAGATTTCTAAAATCTTTGATAACTTTTCTATATGTTAATAATTTTTTTAGATTTATATGTTTTGATAAAGCAAAATGTATTGCTTCTTCTTTTAGTTTAAGATTTCTAATTGCTGATTCTAAACTATTTTTTTCTTTTTTTTTACATTTTACTTTCTCGTCAAAAACTTTTTCTTCAGTTGCATTTTCAATACTGTTCAAATCTATTTCTTTGTTGCCATATTCTTTAGATAAATAATCTCTAATTAATGGTTCTAAAAAAGAATATAATTTTTTACTATCAGTTACCATTGGAGCACCATTAATTTTTTTAAAATCTTTTCTTGCTGTTTCTATTTCTTTTTCTGTTAAAATGCCGTTAAACTTTTTAATACTTTTATCTTTTTCTCTGTCTTTATCATTTTTCTTTATTTTTGATGATAATAATTTATATATCGGTCCATAATAAAATAAATATTGATACATTATTTCCAACAATTCATTATTAGAAAATTCTGATGCAATTGATACATTAGGTTTTTCTGGGGTATGTTCATTATATATAGAATAGTTTAAATAAAACCCACCTCTATGTGATTGGTTAAACCAAGCTCTATTGTTTCTAATATATAAAAATTTTATGCTATCATCTACCTTTTTTAAAAAATCTTCCGAGTTTTTAGTAAATCTTTTTTCGGGTATTATATTGGTAAAATCCAATCTATTAAATACAACAATTATTTCTGCATTCTTTTTTAATCTTTTTTTTGCATATTTAATAGATGCTGCTGTTTTTATTAAATCTTTATAATCATTATAAGTTGGGATAAGAATATAATCACTTTTTTTTAGAATAGACGAGATTTTATATCTATCTTGAGAGTTAATATCATATATATATGTTTTATCTTCATTTAAATTAATATCTTTTTCTAATTTTCCGATTTCAAACATTGTCAGATAATCTTCTTCGAGCTCAATCACATCACTTTCTAAATGTTTCGATAAATTAAGTGCTATTGTAGTTTTTCCAACACCATTTTTGAAGTTAAATAGGGAAATAATTTTAGCCATAAAAAACCTTATTTATAATAAATTATATGATAATAAAGTTTATTATAGCCTATATTTCGGTATTTAGTCAATAAAAAACTAAAATATAAATAATTTTATATTATTTTATAAACCCCTATATAAAGCTATTTTAAAAAAACTTTTAAAATTAATAAATTTTTACAATTTATCATAAGCCCTGTATTTAGGGATTTAATACAATTCTAAAAAATATATAAAATATATAATTTCATAACAAAAAATCAAGGAGAAAAAATGAAAACTATCAAAATCGAGGAACTATTAGGAAAACAAGAAACAAAAGAAAACATTAGCAAAAAAGTTAGAAAACATAAATCCCCTAGAGAACACATAAGAAAAGGACACTATAGACACTATAAAAACGGTAATGTAGTTTGGATTGCTGAACAAATCATAAAACCTAAAAATAACAAATTAGAACAGGAGAAAAAAATGAAAAAAGATAATGTAAAATACTTCGCAGGAAAAATTGTAGAAATCAAAAGAGATATTAGAAAAAAGTTAAAAGAAGCAGGCTACAAACAAATTGCAATAAATATTTTTATGGATAAATTTTCTAATGTTATAATTATCAAAAGTTATGTTGAAGACACAAACCCTAATGAGTATAAATTTTTATGCTTAAATCCTAAAATACACAACCTAATAAAAGATAAACAAATAACAGTCTTGTTATTTAAGCGTGAAGAAAATACAAGTATCTTTCATACTTGCCGTCAAATAAAAATTCATTCATTAACAAGTACAATCTCTTTTAAAAATGATAAATATAAATTCCGCAGATTTATTATAAACAATTTAAGTAAAGAAGAAAATATTAACAATGAAATATATGAAAGATTTGACATGGCTTCTTGATAGAAGCCAGATGCATTTTTAATTTTTAAAATATGTCTATCTACTATTTATCAAATGTTTTGAAGTCTTTTGTTAGTCTCGGGTTTTTTATTCATTTCATTTTATAAAATTATTTATTGATACTAAAATAAACAATAGTTGTATTTTATTTTAAATAAAAATTTAATCTTTACATTCCTACAAAAACCCGATGAAACTAACGAAAGAGGTAAAAAACCTTTAAAAAGATTGAGGTATTTTTGTTTTCTTAAAATTAAAAAAAAGACAAAAAAATCCCCTCAAAAATCTTCAAAAAAGGTAAAAATTATATTAAAGGAGACATGATGACACAGCTACAAATAGAGGAATGCTTTAAAGACATAAATTGCATAAATGAAGCTAAAAAGATATATAAAACATTAGCTAAAAAACTTCATCCTGATGTTGGAGGCAGTGAAGAGGAGTTTAAAATATTAAATTCTGTTTACAATCATATAATAGAGCATAATATCTATTTTTCCAATAATAGTAAATTTGATTTAGAACTTGAAAAAATAATATCCCAAATTCTTCATTATGAAAATATCATCATTGATATAATTGGAACTTGGATATGGTTGGACGGCAACACAAAGCCTATCAAAAATATATTAAAAGATTTGGGCTTTAAATGGGCTCCCAAAAAGAAAAAATGGTATTATGGGGAAATGAAAGGTAGAAACCTAAAACCTAAGCCTATGGAAGACATTAAGGCTAAATATGGCTGTGAAACATTGAAGACAGAGGGAAGCAGAAGATTGGGCATTTAGCCCAATCTTATTATATTTATTTATATTTAAATGTAATTTGTGAAATACAATCAAAAAGCTTATCAATATTTATTTTACTTCTATTGTAAACAGTATGGGTAATATCTTTATTTAGAGTATGACCCATAAGGTATTTTTTAATTTTATCCTCTGCTTTAGTATTTATTTCAAGCTCTTGAGAAAAATTTTTACGAAACGAATGAAAACTTTTATAAGGATTATTGATAATTTTTTTAAGTCTTCTATTCAATCGTTTACCTACATTTTTTACTTCTGCTGGTGAATTTCCATCAAAAAAGAGAAAGTCGCCTTTATTATATTTTTTTTGATTTTGAATTATTTTTTGAATATTGTTGTGTATAGGCATTATCCTTTTATGTTTCTTGCTGATAGTATCCTCTAAATCTAAATATATCAAATTATCTTTTATATTTTCTTTTTTTATAGATAAGACTTCTTCTATTCTAAAACCGGTATAAAGGGCAACTTTACACATATTGAGATATTCTTTTTCAATATCGCTATTGAAAATTTCCTGTAATTCTTCTTCGCTATATTCCTCTTTTTTTATCTCTTTATTTTCAATTAGTGGCTTAATGTTGGATAATGGATTAATTTCAATAATTTCTTCATAAACAAGATAGTCAAAAAAGTTCTTTATATTTACTATGTGGTTATTTATAGTTTTATTATCGAGAGTATCATAATTTTCAATATCTTTTAATTTTACAACTTCTTTAAAATCTTTTGTATAATACTTTTTATATTTGAAAAAGTTTTTGGGTAATTGCTGGAGTTGTTTTTGTAGTTTTTTAAAAAAACTAAAATTTAAATTTGTATTATTAGTTATAAAATATTTAAAATATTTATAACTTGCTTTGTAAGATTTTATTGAACTATCTGAAATTTTATAAAAATCTTTTTTATATTCCAAATATTTATTAAAATAATTATCTATCTTATTGTTTAATTTTGTCTCTTGTTTGGTTTGTTTTTGAGAAGTAGTTGAAGAGGATAAATTTTTTTCTAATTTTTGAACTATTTCAAGAATTTTATTTTCTTTTTTAGCTTCTAATTCTTTAATTCTATCAAAAAGTTCCATATCCTCTTTAAAAGCTATTTTATCATATTCTTCTTGCTCTTCTTTAGATAATATAGGCTCTTGTTTGAGCTGATAATCAAGCTCATTTAGTTGTTCATTTGTATAAATAGCTTCTGCCTCTTTTTGTGTAATAGATTTTTTATTCATAATTTTATCTAATATTTTTTCTATATCATTCTGCATTTTTAATCTTTCCAATATCTTATCTCTAAGCATTATACAATATTTTAAATTAGAAGATTTAAGAGATATTTTTATCGGTTTACCATTGATTCGTTTTGAAAAGTAATAAATGCCATTTTTACGCTTATACAAGTATCTTTTTTTAGATTGTTGGACAAATGTTGGACAATTTACTTCTTTTGATTGATTGAGGGTGTTAAAATACGAATATTTAGGGATTTTAAGGGGTTCTGGCGGACAGGGAGGGATTCGAACCCTCGGTACCGTTACCAGTACGCATCCTTAGCAGGGATGTGGTTTCAGCCAACTCACCCACCTGTCCTAAAATTAGAAAGTGATTATATAAAAATATTCATA
>Ga0256829_1001996_pt1 | contig 15752 bp, 18 predicted proteins | sample 131447metaG_FD_185979 | JGI IMG/M metagenome (GOLD analysis project Ga0256829, IMG submission 185979) | Hydrothermal vent microbial communities from Lau Basin, Pacific Ocean - 131-447 | ecosystem: Environmental > Aquatic > Marine > Hydrothermal vents | place: Pacific Ocean: Lau Basin | collected...
GGAAATAGCTTCCCCCCCCCAATGTATTATTGCCTGATTTTCCCTCTATTTTCCATAATCTCCATAGGCCGCGCTATCCTGTCGAGGAATCTTGCCCTCATAAGGTTGTAGCAAATTTCTGTGAAACGTGTTCTAAACCTTATCTCTGTATTGTTGTTAACGTGGTCTGTTATCTACAGCACATTCACGCTTCCTGAGTATGAGTTTATGAAACATATTTCCGTAATGTCTTCAGGAATCCTTACAAATTATCGTTTATGCATCTGCTACTTTTCACGTAAACCTCTGTTGAATTTTCCTAGTTCAAGTACTGATATGGCAATAAAGACTGCTAGAACAAAAATTGAAGAAACAAATGGATAAATGTATATGGTCGACTGCGGTTTGTTAAGCATAGTGATGAATGTACCTGAGACATTTTTTGACAGCTGATAACCTTGCGCCGCGGTCATACCTTTCTTTCCTGTGTAGACATTTAAGAAGAAAAATGCTGTTACATTGTAGAAGCCAGGCTTAAGTCCAAGTTTAACTGTGCCAGAACTTCCATAACTTAAGTTATTTATTGATACGTTGAAACTGGATGAACCAGAGTCGAAATATATGACGTATTCTGTACTTACGGGTTGAATTGTACCATTAACCCTCACGCCATCATAATATGATAACTCACCTCCGTTGCCGTATGAAGTAATCTCCAGTGGATTGGGGAAAGTCACAAGGCCTATACTGGAGGAAGTATTATTATAAAATTGAAAAGCGACTTCCGTTTTTACATTCAATATTTGATTTTGTGAGCTTGAATAGTGCCAGACGCCTGAGAATATCACCAAGAATACTACGGAAATAATTGCCAACCTTAAAAACTGCTTCCAGATCATGATATCACATCCTCACTGGTTTTAGACTCCTTCTCTTAAGTAGAGATGAGCCAATAATTAAAAACACAAAGCCGATAAATATTTCCAGTATTCCACCACTAAGGAACACCATTGAAAACGGATCCGAGATTCCTACGGAATGGAAGCCGGTGAGCGCATAGAATATGAAATTTTTATCAGATACTTTAGAAAAGATATCAGGTAAGGCTATTAGGAACAGAACCAATGTAGAACTCACGGGTATGATTAGATTCCTGATTAATATAGAAATGAGGAAACCGGTCCCTATCACCATAACAGAGAATGAGAGAATGTAGAACAACATTTCAAACAATGCAGGCAAAGTTTCCCCGAACTCAAAAAGATAGATGTTCACGGAAAAAACGAGGGTGGATAACAAGGTGGGATAAATCACGGCCCAAATAAAGGAAAACATCATAACCCTTTTTGCGCTATAACCAAATGCCACAAGGGTTAGAATCTTCCCACTCTCAAGCAGATAAGTGAAGGCATAAACGTTAACTGCCAATACCATAACATAAAAGACATATATCCCCTTCAATAACAGTCCAGTAGAGATTATGGTTCTTAAAGATCCGACGATCGGCCACTGTGAGCTAAAGCCTAAGATATAGAAATCAAAGACCAATACAGCAAATAGCACCGTTAATTCGGATAGGAAATATGGATCCATTTCAAAAGAAATCAATCTACCAAGTGCGAATCTACTCATATAAAACACCCATCTCTCTTGGCAATGAAAAAAATGAGAGAATTCTAACTCCATTCTCATTTGCGAGTCTAGCGCAATCCTCTATACCCAATGATGTGAAAATTGAATCTTGATTTAGGGAAGCCCCATTATCTAATTTTTTGATCAAATCCAGCATCAGATCGTTTTTATCTGTTCTAAGAACGCTTATGTAGGAAATATTCTCTTTCCCCTTTATTGATTTAATGCTCCCATCTACAAGTAGTAAAATGCGATCATAGATAGTCATAATTTCATCAAATACGTGTGTTGAGATCAAAAAGAGGGAATTTGTTTGTTTGGCCTTTTTTCTTATTGCAGAGGCAACAATCGATCGTTTGCTAACATCAAGATTAGAATTAGGCTCATCGAGCATGAAGATTGATGAATCAGTGCTGAGGTAGCAGGAAAGCATTACAAGTTGACTCTCTCCCATGCTTAGGGACTGAAACGTGGATGAAAGCGCATAATCCATTCCAAACAACCCCATGTAATTAAGTATTTCCTCTTTCCCTGTGCCTTTTAAGCTGGAGAACCAGTATATGTATTCCTTAACTGAACTCGAACCCAAAGTCGCTGGCCTTTCAGGCATAAATGAAACTTCACCCAGCACCTCATGATGCTGCTTAACAGGATCGACGCCGTTGATTCGTACACTTCCCGCATCTGGTGAAATAATCCCGTTTATAAGATATAGAAGAGTGCTTTTACCTGCACCATTATCTCCCGCGAGAATGTTGATTCCATCGTACAGTTCAAAGTTTATGTTGTCCAGCACCCTTCTTTTTTTGAAGAATTTCGTCAAGCCACTGCAAGAAATTACATTTGATGATGACACCATCAATTCATCTCCTTCCCTTCCTTGAAATTCTTCTGTATATGGATACCATGTATACAACCCCTATAATCCACAAAAGTGGAACTATTGCTAAATATCTATCCAAGTAGTATGATAGATTCAGGGTGTCTACACCAACGTTTGTCTTCTGTAATTTGATACTAAAGAGAGTTACATTAGAAACCGATGAATTATCGAAAAGAGCCGCTATGACGGAAGAGTTTCCTGACATAAAGAGATAAGATAAAAATGCTCCTCCAGATCTGGAGTTAATGTAATACAGGTAATTGCCTCCCGACTGTTTGGTGACGTTTTTAAAAAACCCCTTTGGTTCTTGAGGTACATTTATGAGATCAAATTTTTCTGAAATAGAATTAAGCGAATACCTTCCATTACTTACAGAAGAAAAATACCAATAGGTTGATTTACCGGTATATTTTGCTGTCAAGTTAAAAACGTCGATAAAAATGGTGTTTCTTCCCATACTATTATTAGGAAAGAAGGAACGTGTAATCTCCGAGGTCTTGCTCTCCACCAAATTAAATGATTTTGCCAGCTTGACCTTTAGGGATGTGGAAACATTTTGATAATATAACCTTATATTGAAAATAACCTTCTCACTTTCAACTGTCACATTTATATAGCCATCTATAAAATTCATGTTGGATAATTTTTTACTGAGTGCATTTTCCTTATAGAAATTGATTGTGCCGCCCGTGGACTCTATTATATAGCTGTAGGTGGCTCCAGAATTCAAAGATCCTTCTACAAGGGAATTGTTTAAAGATTCAGCCTTCAACACAGGAACAAATAGAAGAATTGCGGATAAAATTAACAGAACAACAAGTATCACAGTTATGAACATCCTCAACCTCAAGCGGTGAACACCTCCTAAAAGATCCGCATATTATACATCATAAAATGGTAACTCTTAATGGTAACTGTTTCTGTTAAAATAATCAATAGATAGAAAATATGATGAAATTTACTTATTTCTATCCGCCTCCAGATGCTGCAAACCTTTCCGCTGCGTTTGTAATGGCCATATAAGTTGCAAGTTTAGCGCTGAGGACTCCGTTGTATTTAACCCAATATTTTATATATATGTGCCCGCTGCCCATTACTTTATAACCTACCACGATATTGGTGTACATATTATTCAACGGGCTGCTCTCACCATATACTAGAGCATAATTTACCATCATAACATCAGCAAGAAATGTTTCAACTTGAGTACCATTGGAATTCGTGTAATTATTGAAATTATGTGGTCCATTTTTGCTGATAACTTCTCCTCCGGGGAATCCTGATACTTTTGCATCTAAATTAACGGAAGGAGGTTTGATTATTTTCCCCCCTTCGTAATGATTTGTCACATTAAAATATACCACTTCTTTGGAGTGAACTATGTACCAGAATGACCACCACGGAGTGTTGTTTGTTATTGAAAATTCCATTGACGCGTATGTTGGATACGGTGGCGTGTTTCCCCCACCACCATTACCCCCGGGTGGCTTTATAACACTAGGAATGAAATTAACACCCACTGGCAAATTATTTAATCCCCGGTCTGAGGCACCCACTATACCGCCCAGTGAGGATACAAACAAGGAAAACACTCCAAAAAAGGCAACAACTCCAAAAAGTGCTGAAAGAGCATCTAGTATAGATACATCTTCGTCGAGAACAGATGTAATATTCTCTGATCTCTCGTTTTGAGAATTGCCTCTCCACTCACCTCTAATCATATAGGAATGTTTTCCAGGTCCTCTATCAAGCTTCCCTAGAAACGAATTCCTTCTTAGCATCGAATATTGTAATGTTGCAATATATATATATATATATATTATGTTCCAGTAGATACTACAAATATCTAACATAAGCACTTATAGCGGGGTCAGGTGAGTCTGAGAATGCTTGATATAAATCCCCGAAATCATAGTATCTGATAAATCTACATGGAAAATGATAACAATTTGATTTTTTATGAATCTAGACAATTTGGTCAAAATGTAGGAATGTCAAAAAGGATTGATCATCTCAATAGAAACCAAATTTTTTATGTTTTTGTTTTATTTGCTTTGATGGCGATTTATGAATTTGAAGGCAGGATTCCGTCAATATCTGATAGTTCTTTCGTTTTTCCGAATGCGACTGTGATCGGGGATGTTACCATTGAAGATGAGGTGTGGATCGGTCCTGGGGCTGTGATTCGCGGGGATTATGGAACAATAAAGATAGGGAGTTTTTCTGCAATTGAGGATAACTGCGTCATTCATGCAAGGCCGGGAGAAACAACCTATATTGGAAAACACGTAACGATCGGACATTTAAGCGTGGTTCACACAGGGAGAATAAAAGATTGGGCCGTCATAGGCATGAACGCAACCGTTTCCGACTTCTCAGAGGTTGGTGAATGGGCTGCAATTGGAGAGGGGGCTGTGGTGAGATCTAAACAGGTAATTCCCGACAGAGGGATTGCCGTGGGTGTCCCCGCTAAGGTTATCGGCAGTGTTAGCGATGAGTACATAAACCTGTGGAAGGGTTACAAGAAAAATTACAACACCTTTTCCTCACGTTACAAAAATCTGGTGAAACTATAATAGAGTCCACTAATCCACGAAACGCATCGTCCATTCAGTCATCTGGAAACCATTAACCACGCTTCGGTGAGGCAACTATTTTTATGCTATGTATTACCGTATACTATGCTGAATTTCATACATAAAATAAGAACATATCAAGTAGATTTTCGTGCTGCAGTAAGAACTATCTACACTAAAGGTTCCTGTCATTAGTGCTTATGGGATCCAATACTAATCAACAAAAATTTGGGTTACAAAGAACACGGTGTATTTGTGGGTTTTGATCACGTTCAACGTGGAATCACGGATTTGACATTCCTACACACCGTTTTTGGCAGTGAGCACAAAGACAATTAGGTTCGAAATTTGCCAACTTTTTGGGCCCATCCCAAATCAATGAATTGGAGCATCATAGATGCTTTCATTCAAACATCCTCTTCATTTTTTGTAAAAGGGGGCATAGTTATACTGATAAAAATCACTTCATTGTCGGGGATCGAGGCCGTATTTAAAAAGAGAACGCACTTCTGCAACAAAGGCGGTGTAGAAAGTTGGCTACTCGTTCCACAGCATATCAAAGATTTCAGCCGTATTCAAGATAGATTTGATGCCAGTGGGTGAGAATGTCGTCCTTCCAACTTCAGAAACTCCTCGTGTCTTCAAAATGTCAATCACATGACTCACGGGTGGCGGAGATATATGCCTGAATTTTGCCAGCTCAGAAATATCGGTGAAATACAGCTGTGTGTCTTCGTGTTTAATCCTGTCAACATATTTCCTCAAAAGAACATTATCACTCAGGTAATCTGGAATTTCAATGCTAGAAAGAAAATCCCTCGAGAATAGGTTTCCTAACCATAAGGGGCCCTCCTCTACGCTCGGATATCGATTGAAAATCACCTTATGTTTGTTTATGTAACCTATATTGTCCAAAGCCTTTCTGGCCAAAGATGTCCCATTCCTTATCCTGAAAATTACCCTGTAGTAATGGGAGTACCATATTGAAAGCTGAGGAATCGCCTCTCTCCCGAGGGATGCAGCGCGTCTTACGAATGAACCAATCAACACTCTTATTCCCGTTTCGTGTCTGTAAATGTCGTTAATCACCCTTGCATCATACCTCAAAAACGTCTTTGATGGAACGGAACCCGTCAGCGCACTCAAATCCGTTGCAGTTATGGCAACATATCCATTATTTTTCACTGAATATATAGACTGATCGAAGTACTGCAACGGCGAACCATAAGGATCCACATCAATGAAATCAAAGAGTGAGTGTGAAAGAGTCGCCTCGAATGAATCATTGGAGAATGTGACACCACCTCTCAGATCTGCAATATTATCCTTTATTATCTCCGCTGAAAGTTTGTTTCTTTCTGATATGACTGTCTCGACATTGGCCTCCAGATAATATCTTATGCCTCTAATGCCCGTGCCACCGAAACCATCCAGTGCCCTTCTGGGTTTTGCATACCGTAAGAAGAGGATGGTGATGTCTCGGTTCAATTTCTGAGATTTATTAAAAAAGCCAGGACGCGCCTTGGAAGGCCCCATCCTATCCTGTGTAGTTGCCCTTTTCAGTATTGCAAGACCTTCTCTAACTGTCAAGACCCCTCCTCACCCTGGAGAACGCGAAGTACCTTGAAGGGGAGGATATTCCTATTGATCGGCGTGATATCAAACACACGTACCCCCTCAAGACTCCTTATCTCCTGCAGAACAGGATTTCTAGATTTCTTGTGAAGCGTTAGGATCAAGGGTTTTTCGCCGTGGAGTACCCCGTCAATGGCGGCCTGAACGGCTCTGGTAGTATGCTGCAGCTTCCCTATCTCATCGATAACAATGTAATCAGCCATTTCTGATGCCTTCTGAAGAGATGGGACCAAGATCTCCTCAAGTATGCGGGTATCAACGCCTATCTTATCTATCTTAACTCTAGATATCAACTTCACGTCTGCAAATACGGCCTTTCTCTTAGTATGAAGGTCATAAATGCTGTATCCCGACAATTTTCCTTCCTTTCTGACCTCACCGAAAAGAACACCATGAATCACTTTTCCTTCATTTTCGAGAATTTCAAGTATTTTTTTCAGCGCAACAGACTTTATCGAATCTACAGGCCCAGTTATCACTATCTTCAATCCCATTATCAGTCACCATCAATGTACATTAAGGGATAATTCATTTCTGGGATGTAACGAAGGCGAGCTACTATTCTCTCTTCACCATATTTCACAGTCACAGAAACATTTAACATATCCCCAGAGAGCGTGAGGTACTTGTAAACTCCACGCCTCTTCTTGATCTTATCAACATCAATTCTTATTGATGCGTCTTCAACGAAGGGCTGCACGAGCAAACTCTCCCTGATCGCCGTTTCCAAGGATCTCACATTGGTAAGATTGAGAGGAACGCCGACATATTGATGATATATAGTACCCAACTTTATTCCCGCCTCAAAAATGGCTCTTTCCCTATCATTACAGTTAAAATATCGTCTAGCAGGATCGCGCATATTTAACCTTTATTACATCACAATAAATAAATTTTTATCGGATCTCTTATGAAAATCCATCAGCAGCAATGCTCACCTGAAATTTGGTATCCCGGCCCGTATAGCCCAGCATTAAAAGGTAATCGTCCGGTTAAAACCTCAGGGATTAAATCCCCGTTAATCCTTAAACTCTCGCCTCTCTCGGACTGACTCGGGAAATCATCCCTCCGGAACCGTGGAATATTCTATGCGAAAATTGAAGTATCAAACATCTTCTTCACTTTGTTCTGCTTCACATTCACGCACAAAGACACTAAGATGCTACGCGTATTCCTTTAACCGAGATAGATTAGTAGGGTATCTGCATGATACCTTTACATTATATTGAAAAGATCAAACTCTGCAATGCACGCATAGATTCCGAAGTGAAAAATCATACCCCTCGTGTTAGGTAATTACTCATCTTTAAAGGAAGCTTTCAGAGAGTACATCTGCATCATTGCTAACGGTTAGAATAAAGCACAATCTCTTCGAGCAGTTAAACTACCTCCCAGAGAGGTCTATGGAACCTTCACCGGAGCCATCGTAAAGATCACTGAGATAGGTCTTAGCTATGGAGGCGATATAATTCGAAATAAGCCTGTCGAGATCTTCGGATTCCTCCGTTGACAATAACTCATCATTGGCAATCTCCTCCTGCAGCTTAATCAGCTCCGAAATATCAGAATGCCATATCATCCTGAAATAGAGATCATACTGATCGTTTGGCATGTTATCACGTTTATAAATGAATCCAAGGATAAATACTTATGTGGATCGGCACTTGAAGGGTGATAACCGTCGTACTCTTACACATAACATATGTGTGTCTTCCGTGAATTCTGCTAAATCACGGTAGCTCGTTATTGCAACCACATAAAGCTCAAACAACGACCGCCCCCAGAACACATATCTCCTATCTGTTTGCTCAATAGAAAGAGTTTGGTTAGCATCCGTATGCCATGTCAGTAAAGCTGAGGCAGCTAAATGATAAGCTTACTGATCGAAAAAACAGAATCTCCTCAACATGCTGTGGTTTTTTAAACCACTGGTATTAAGGAGATAAGTGATTGATGGCCCGGCTTTGAGGTTTCACCCCGGAATTCCTCTGTAAAGCAGCATGATGCAATTTAGATAGTTTGTTTAACTATCATGCTGCACAATCTTTTAGAGTATCCTTTTACCGGCACAGTCCTGAAGAGAGCCGTAAAATATAACGTGGCCACCCCGGAAAAAGATGCTCGATATATATAATGGCAGTTAGCATTACCGTTCAATGATCAATAGAACAGAAGATGCCCCGAGGTACACCCCTTATATTGTCTTCTCCAGAGAGGAGTGGCGGTCACTCAGAGATTCGACTCCCCTGACCATAACAAAACGGGAACTTGACAAGATTAGGGGAATAAATGAGAACATCTCACTCTCAGAGGTTGAGGACATATATCTCCCACTCTCCAGATTGCTGAATCTTTATTTTATTGGTTCTAGAGAACTCAGGAGGGCAAGAAGCAACTTCCTTGGAAAGTCCTCTGAGCCTGTCCCGTTCATTATCGGTATTGCAGGTAGCGTTGCGGTTGGAAAGAGCACCATTTCCCGTCTCTTAAAGACACTCATATCAGCCTGGCCGGAGCACCCCTCCGTTGAGCTGATCCCGACCGATGGATTCCTCTACCCCAACAGTATCCTCGAGGAAAAGAACCTGATGGATAAAAAAGGGTTTCCAGAGAGTTATGATTTACCTAAGCTGATATCCTTTTTGTACAAAATCAAATCCGGAGAGTCAAACCTTAAGATACCTGTTTATTCTCATATTATATATGATATCATTCCAGGCAAATATCATCATATTGGAAATTCAGACATAATACTGCTTGAGGGTTTGAATGTGCTCCAGACAAAAACAACGAAGAAAAAGAATACTCCAGAAATGATGGTTTCAGATTTTTTTGATTTTTCCATATATATCGATGCAGATGAAAGGTACATCAGAAGGTGGTACATCGACAGATTTAAAGTCCTGCAGAAAACGGCATTCACCAAAAAGGAATCGTATTTCAGGAGATATTCGACACTCTCTGACTCAGAAGCGGAGATAGTTGCGGGAAATATATGGGACACAATCAATTATGTTAACTTAAAACAAAACATAGAGCCCACCAAATACCATTCAGATCTCATCCTGTTGAAACGAAAAGACCACAGTATTGATAGGGTGATGATGAGGAAGATTTAGTCTTGAAATATAATTTGTAATTTATGCGGCAGGTCCTACCAAAAAGATAAAGCAAGCGTGAACGCATGCCGATTCCCCAGCACAGCTATCCCCAAAGAGAAATCTTGCAAAAGAGTTTCGATACCAAGAGATTCTTCTACCGCCCTACGTAGATACACGCCAAAACCTGGGGGCAGGATGATTAGCTACTTCCTTAAAACAGATGAGATTCAAACATCAATGTTATCATTCAAAACTATATTCAACCTTGCACCTAATCCGAATACAGGAGACCTGAACTCAGAGTCGGCACAGGATAAAAAATTTAGCAGCTTAGTTGCGGGTCACCGTGAAAGAAGTTCTCTGGAGGTGTAGAGGAAGAAGAAGCCGTACAGAATATGAAACTGCGTGATTTGAAAGGGAGGAAAATCTCAAAGATGCTCAGCATCGCAATAAAACACTGAAGTCATGCAGATAATGGCAGGGAAAGCCATCCCTGAATGGGTTACATACAATAACATCTCTCCCTACTATGGAATATGCTACTCAAAAGGATAATATACAGGTCAATATTAACCCTTTGATACTATGGTCGAGCGCCTAGCGGATATTGAGATAGTCAAGGATGGAGACATATATCAGGCACGCATAACTCTCCCATCAGGAGATGTTGTAACTGTAGAAAATGAAGATTTTGAAGAAATACTAGAGCAGATCGCGAATGATATTCAGGAGAGATATGGGAGTTGAGCGGGGATGGCCCAGTGGTACGGCGGTAGCCTGCTAAGCTATTACTCTTCGAGTACGAGGGTTCGAATCCCTCTCCCCGCGCTGCCTGTTGGAAACTGAAGTTTCTCGGAAGCAAGAAAAAGCAAGTCCTTGATGGCGCCAATGAAACATTTTATGATGTTGCCGCTATCTCTCAATAGCGAAATATTTAAGATGCAGCGATCCATAAGCTGTAAAATATTAACAACAGGTTTACTATATCCCTGAGATATAAGTATTTGGAAGAATAGGATGTGGATGATATAATGCCTAAGAAAGAAGAGTTTGGGGAAGACTTTCAGTATATCGTGCGTATAGCCAACAAGGACCTTGATGGTACAAAAACTGTGGAACTTGGCCTGTCAAACATAGAAGGGATTGGCCTTCGACTGGCCAGAATGATCAGAAAAAGATTCAAAATTCCCTCAAACAAGAGGATAGGTGAACTGTCTGAGCCTCAGATTGAAGAGCTTAAGAATTTCATAGAATCAAAATCTTTTGAGGGAATTCCTGAGTGGGCGCTTAACCATCGGAAGGAGATCACAACGGGCCAGAACCTCAATCTCGTTACGAACGACCTCAAACTCCAGATACAGGACGATATAAACCTCCTGAAAAAGATAAAATCTTACAGAGGAGTGAGACACGAAACCCACCATAAGGTTAGAGGCCAGCGTACCAAATCAAATGGAAGGAAAGGGCTCTCTATAGGTGTAATGAGAAAGAGGAGTTAAATAATATTTCAAAATGAACTGGTGAATTAAATGGGTGATCAGAAATTTCAGAGAAAGAAATATTCAACACCAAGACATCCATGGGAGAAAGAGAGGATAGAAGAAGAAAGGAGGATCGTCCTCGATTATGGCTTGCGCAGTAAACATGAACTCTGGAGATCTGAATACTTCCTCGAAGCTGTGAGGGTTCAGGCCAGAAACCTTCAGGCGAGGTTGAGATATAAGGATCCAAACGCAGAGAATCAGTTTGAGCGGCTGATTTCAAGACTCAGCAGGTACAATATATTGAGCAAGGATGCGACCCTCGATGATGTTCTCTCCCTAAAGATTGAAGATATCCTTGAGAGGAGGCTACAGACCATCGTTTACAGGAAGAACCTAGCCTCCACGGTTAAGCAGGCAAGGCAACTTGTCACCCACGGGCATATTGCGATAAAGGGAAAGAGAGTAGACATACCAGGGTATATGGTTAAAGATGAGGAGGAAGATCACATCACCTATTATGAAACATCACCCCTGGCTGACGAGCTTCATCCTATCAGGCAAGTTATTTCAGGTGGCGCCCCGACCGGAGATGAGGATGCTGGCGAGACGCCAGAAAATCAAGAAAAGGGAAGTGAGCCTGAATGAATAGAACGGCCATCGCTCATATATTTGCATCACACAATAATACGATCATCGTGGTAACTGATCAGACGGGCGCTGAAACTATTGCCAAAATCTCTGGTGGCATGGTTGTCAAGAATGATAGGGACGAGTCGTCCCCCTATGCTGCCATGAAGGGAGCGGATATAGTAGCAGACAGGCTGAAAGAGTTTGGAATCACCGATCTTGTTATCAAGGTTCGGGCACCCGGTGGCAACCGTTCGAAGGTTCCGGGACCAGGAGCACAATCAGCCATACGTTCCTTCTCAAGAGCCGGTTTCAAGATAATCAGAATTGAAGAGGTTACTCCAATACCTCACGATGGCACGAAGAAGAAAGGTGGAAGGCGGGGCAGGAGAGTCTAAAAAGATGGGTTTAAAAATATTGAGACTGAAGGAAAGAGAGATCGTATTCGAAGTCAACAATATCACCTACTCTGTTGCTAATGCTCTCAGGCGCACTCTAATAGGTGATGTGCCGAAACTTTCCATACACACCGTCAAGATTCATCATGGACAGATTAGAGATCGTGAGGGGAATGTGTATGATTCCTCGATGCCTCTTTTTGACGAGGTTGTTGCCCACAGACTTGGGCTTGTTCCACTGGTAACAGACCTCTCCATGAACCTCAGGAGTGAGTGTAGCTGTGGCGGAAAAGGCTGTCCTCTGTGTACCGTTACGTACTCCATAAACAAGATAGGACCAGCAACGGTTTACTCCTCCGATATAATGCCCACCGGTAACCCCGAGGCAGTCCCAGCCGATCCTGATATCCCCATCGTAAAGCTCGGGAAAGGGCAGGCCATACTTATCAGTGCCGAGGCCATCTTAGGCAGGGGAAAAGAGCACGCAAAGTGGCAACCGACGAGTGGCGTAGCATATAAGTACCACCGGGAATATGTTATTAAAAACGAGTATCTTAGTGAAGTTGAGCCTCTGCTAAAAAAATATCCCGACCTTGTTCTAAGTGAGGGTGAGGGGAAAACTACGCTAACAGATGATTTTCATCCGGGAGTACTATCGTTTCTAGAGGACCGCGATGGGGTAACTGTTACAGAAGATCCCAAAAGATTCATTTTCAAATTCGAAACAGATGGTTCTCTTTCTGCCAAGGATGTTCTGGAATATGCTCTCAAGAGACTCCCCCAGAGGTTGAATTTTCTGATAGAAAGTCTAGTGAAATTTTAGAGAGCCCACTTTCATTTTATACGTTCTCGATTTTCATACGACACGGGCTTATGGGCTCTGAGTCGACACATACCATTATTCCACCTCAATATACGGAACCCTATACGGATGGTTCATGTTTTCTTCCGACATCAGTAAGGAGCCGCATTCAGCCAGCAAACGAATTCTAAAATATTACCAAACGATGGAGTTCCATGAAGGATCGCTATCTGACGGACATAGAAAGGGACGTTCTCGAGTACATAAAAAAATTCGCCACAAACGAACTCAAGCCTCTGGCAAGAGAAATTGATATGAACGAAAAAATTCCAGAAAGTATCATTCAGAGAATGCGTGATCTGGGATTTTTCTCTATTTACATTCCCGAAAAATACGGTGGAAACGGATTGAGTTTTTCGCTTCTTGTCAGAGCCATAGAGGAGCTTTCGAAAGCCTGTGCCAGCACAGCTCTCGTACTCGATGGGGCCCTTACTCTTTTCGCTGAGCCCATATTGATGTTTGGCAGCGAATATCTCAAGCAAAAGTATCTCACAAGGATTGCAGGAGGAGCCGTTGGTGGTCTGGCAATTACTGAGCCAGGAGCCGGTTCAGATGCCGCAGGAATACAGACCAGGGCGGAGAAGAGAGGAGATAGATTCATTTTAAATGGTGACAAGATCTTTATAACAAATGGCAGAATATCTGAATTTTTCATAGTAGATGCGGTTACAGAACCCGGCAAAGGAAGCAAGGGCATAACCACCTTTGTTGTGGATGCCAACACTCCCGGGCTGAGCATAAGCAGAGACATCCACAAAATTGGAATACGCGGATCCAGCACGGTAGAGCTTGTATTCTCAGATGTTGAGGTACCGGAGGAAAACGTCGTCGGTGAGGTGAATAAAGGGTTCAAGGTTGTTATGGAAACACTGGATGCAGGGAGAATTGGAATCGCGGCTCAGGCAATTGGTATAGCACAAGGGGCGTTGGACGAAGCGATCGAATACATAAAACAAAGGAAGCAATTTGGAAGAGAAATATCCAACTTTCAGGGAATCCAGTTTATGATTGCAGATATGGCCACGAAGATCGAGGCTGCCAGAGCGATAACCTACGAAGCAGCCGCCCTGTGGCAGGAACATGAAAACACGATAAAACTATCCTCCATGGCCAAACTCTTTGCTTCGGATGTTGCGATGTCTGTGACCGTGGATGCCCTGCAGCTGTTTGGTGGCTATGGATACACTGTCGATTTTGACGCTGAACGCCATATGAGGGATGCCAAGATCACGCAGATATATGAGGGAACAAATCAGATTCAAAGACTCGTGATCGCCAGGGAGCTGCTAAAATAAACCACGATGATATACGTCGGATGTGCTGGTTGGAGCTATCCCGAATGGAGAGGGATCTTCTACCCTAAAGGGACCAGCGATCTACTCTCCTTCTACTCAAAAACATTCAATGCGGTTGAGGTAAATACCACATTTTATTCGGTACCACCTGAAACGATGGTAAAGGGCTGGCTGAAAAGATCTGAAGATACCAAACCATTTGTTTTCTCTCTTAAACTTCCCGGAGAGATCAGTCATCGCCTTCTCCTCATTGATGTTGACTCCGCTATTTCGGCCACCTCCACCTTTCTGCATAACATTGCGATGCCGTTCGCGAAGGTCTCACGCCTGGCCGGTGTGTTAATGCAACTACCACCATTCTTTAGACGAGAAAATGAGGAGAATTTGCTTTCTTTCCTTTCTAGCGTGGATTGCCGTGGTGTGAGGTGCTTTCTAGAGGTCAGGAATCCGTACTTTCTCAACAACACGGCTTTCTACCGTAGGGTTCTGGAGTATGGATGGTACGTTGTGACTGTTGACAGCCCGGATGTTCATTTCGAGAGATTGTATCCTGGAGGAGAGTATGGATACATCAGGCTCCACGGCAGGAATACAAACCTTTGGGCAAAACCCGATGTTCGGCTGGAAAGGTACAGATACAATTATAATAGCTCTGAACTAAAATATATCGCCGAAAAGGTTCTCATTTCCAAGACCCACTTCAAAGATATCTTCATTTTTTTTAATAACCATCCTGTAGGATTCGCTCCCCTTAACGCTATGAAGCTGATGGAATTCATCGGTCTCGGTACGAGAACGAGACAGAAAACTCTTTACTAGAAAACATATTACTGATGGAAGTAATGGTAATGTGATCCAAGTGATGTTTGGACAGTTGTTGAAGATATCCTATAGGGGCAAACTGCTCTCGGGCAGATTTATCAGCGAGGATGGAAACACCATCGTTGTGAAACTTCTCAACGGTTACAATATCTCTCTGCCGATGGATAGGGTAGAGATTGAAACCGTGGAGGAAAAAAAGACTGCTTCCGGGAGGGTGGAGGAGCCCCAAGAGGTATTCGGAACGGGTGATAAGCAGATCATCATACTCCACACTGGAGGAACCATAGCAAGCAGGGTTGATTACCACACTGGAGCGGTCAGCCCGGTAGAGGATCTCCGGTACCTGATGCCAGCACTGAAAGATATGGTGAACAGGGTAACCGTTCACTCGAAGGTCATTGAGAATATTCTGAGTGAGAGTATGCTCCCCTCCCACTGGATAAAGATCGCCCGAGAAATCG
>Ga0256829_1001997_pt1 | contig 15750 bp, 13 predicted proteins | sample 131447metaG_FD_185979 | JGI IMG/M metagenome (GOLD analysis project Ga0256829, IMG submission 185979) | Hydrothermal vent microbial communities from Lau Basin, Pacific Ocean - 131-447 | ecosystem: Environmental > Aquatic > Marine > Hydrothermal vents | place: Pacific Ocean: Lau Basin | collected...
CGCTTTCATGTTCTGGACCGGAGGCGGCGATTTATCCCGGGGCAATGGCGCAAAATCAGTGCTTTATGCCACGGCACTTGCCTGCCTTGTCGCCTATGTCATGATGCTCATAAGCCGTAAATTCAGTCATATCCAGCTGGTAAAGACCGGTTTTCACGGCATGGGGGAATTGTTGCCACTGGTGACGATCGTCCTGTTTTCACTGGCACTCGGGGCGAGCCTCAAACAACTCGGCACCGGGGTTTTTATTGCCGGACTGGTCGGCGATTATCTGCCGCTGGTTCTGGTGGTGCCGGTATTATTCCTGTCGGGCGCGCTGATTTCCTTTACCACCGGCACCTCATGGGGCACCTTTGCCATCCTCATTCCGCTCGGCGTGCCGCTGATTCAGACCCTCGGCCTGCCGCCGTCACTGGTGCTGTCGGCGATCCTCGGCGGCGGGGTATTTGGTGATCATTGCTCGCCGATTTCCGACACCACCGCCATATCCGCCATTGCCAGCGGTTGTGATCTGCTGGAGCATGTCAAAACCCAGCTGCCCTATGCGCTGATTGCCGGCGGGATCACCTTGATTCTTTATGTAATCGCCAGTATTGTGATGATATGACCAACCCAACAGGATAAATCTTCTCTCATGACTATTGATCAGGAAATACAGGCCCGGGCCGGGGCCAAATGTGAATTATGCGCGTCCGGCAATGTTTGCGAAATCTATGACGTGCCACCGGTAATGGACAGGGTAGCGGAACGGGCGGTGCTGCTCTGCGCCACCTGCCGCGAGCAGATTGACCATCCGGAGAAAACAGACGTTCATCACTGGCGCTGCCTGAATGACAGCATGTGGACTCCGGTTCCGGCGGTTCAGGTGATGGCCTGGCGGATGCTCGACCGGCTGCGCGGTGAAGGCTGGCCGCAGGATTTGCTCGACATGCTCTATCTGGAGGAAGATGTTCTGGCCTGGGCGCAGGCCGGGGAGGAACAGCAGGATGATGATGCGCCTGCCCCTCACCTCGACTGCAACGGGGCGACCCTCATGGCCGGGGACACGATAACCCTGATCAAGGATTTGAATGTCAAAGGCGGCGGCTTTACCGCAAAGCGCGGCACTGCCGTACGCAATATCTCCCTCATCCACGACAATCCGGAACAGATCGAGGGCCGGGTAAATGGCCAGCAGATCGTCCTGCTGACCAAATTCGTCAAGAAATCAGCTTAACGCTGCCTTCAGCCTTTCCATGGCAACAGTCAATTGTTCCGGGGCGCGGCAGTAGCACAGGCGGAGGAATTTTTCTGACCCCCTGCCGAAGAAATAGCCGGGGGCAAGGCCGACCTTGGAGCTTGCCAGAATATCCATGCAGGCCTGTTTCGAATCCGTCATGCCGTCAATCTCGAAAAAGGCATACATTGCGGCTGTCGGACGCCGGTGCAAAATAACCCGGGGGATTTCTTCCAGCGCGTCACAGGCTATTTCCATACCGGTTCGGCAATATTCGGTCATATATTTAACAAAATCCTCGCCGTCACGGATCGCGGCAATGCCACCATACTGAAGATAGGTTGTCGTGCCGCTGGTGGTATATTGCACCATCATCGCCAGCGTGTCTTCAAGTGACGGCGGATGCACCAGCCAGCCAAGGCGACTGCCGGTCATGCTCCATGATTTTGACAGACTGTTGACGATCAGAACCCGGTCCTCCGGCTCCGAAATATCAAGGAATGACGGCACCATCGGTTGCGTAAAGGACATCCGGCAGTAAACCTCGTCCGAAATAATCCAGATGCCTTTTTCACGACCAAGGGCAAGCAATTGTTTCTGGACCGCAACCGGCAGAATGGCCCCGGTGGGGTTGCCGGGCGAGGCAAAGAAAATCGCCCGGGTCCGGTTGTCACAGGCGGCGGCAACCTTTTCCATATCCAGCGTCCAGCCCCGGTCATCCAGATCCATCCGGACAGAGCGGGTTTCGGCCCCGACCATTTGGACAATACCGGTAATATTGGGCCATACCGGATCAATGATCACGATATTATCCCCCTCCCCGGTGGTCAGTTGCACCGCCAGCATAATCGCCGGCATGCCGCCCGAGGTCACGGTAATCCGCTCCATCCCGACCGGCTTTTCATTCAACCCGCTCAGATAGGTGGCCAGTGTCTGGCGGAATTCCGGAATGCCGTTCTGATGGCTGTAAAAGGTATGTCCGGCCTTCAGCGCGTCACAGATCGCCTGACCGATAAAGTCGGGCGTTGTGACATCGCCTTCGCCGAACCACAGCGGAATAATTTCCTTGTTGCTGAAAGCATCTTTGGCAATATTTGCAATATTTTCAAGCGTGATTGATTTTATCTGCTCTCTCGCCCCGGAAACTGCTGTAAGATTTTGATCCTCTAACATTAATTCTATGCTCCTGATGCAGATTTACCCTGCGGTAAACTGGATTGACTTACGGCGATAAAGCGCCCGGTTTGCGGTGATGTCATCGCTCAGCACCACCAGACAATAGCCCTGCCCGCGTCGCCTTTCGGCCTGATCAATATCCGGGGTGAAAATGCCACATTTGATGTTTGCCGCGTCACAAGCCTGCCGGATTTTTCCTATCGCTTCTTCAACATCCATATCCGCCCCGAGGGACAGTGACAGATCACCGGTGCCGATAAAGATCATATCCACCCCCGGTGTACGGACAATATCCCTGACATTATCAAGACCGGTCCGGGTTTCAATCATCAGCGCCACGACCGTCGTCCGGTCAGCCTGTTGCCGGTAGGCGGTAAAATCAGCCAGGGGCCGTACCCCGCCGCCGGACCGCGACCCCATGGGCGGGTATCTTGACCAGAGGGCGGCACGCGCCGCCTGTTCAGCCGTTTCAATCAGGGGCACGATCACCCCTTCCGCCCCGGCATCAAGCGCACTGCTGATCGCGAACCGGCTGCATTCCGCAACCCGGACCAGCGGGATCACCCGGTCTTTGACAAGCCCAACGGCATTTTCAAGGCTTTGCCGGTTCCACAGACCATGCTGGGCATCAAAGACCACGGCCTCTGCCCCGGCATCGGCGGCAAATTCCGCCAGCGGCACAGACCCGAGCGAGAGCCAGAAGCAGCCAACCGTTTCGCCCTGTATCAATTTTTCCCTGAATCCGCTCCGCATTTTCTACTTTCTATGTAATATCATATGTAAAACCATATAAACCTCTTGCCCGTCCTTGGCAACATAAATTTTTAGACATCATATCCGCAGGCCGGCCTTCTCCAGCAACGGCAACAGCCGGTCAAGGAACCAGGGCAGCTCATATTTAGGATTAACGAAAGACATGGCAAGCCCGCCAAAGCCCAGATTATTAAGTCCAATCATCTCTTCGGCAATCTGTTCCGGCGTTCCGATCAACGGATAGCTTCCGGCCCCGCCGGCAAATCTTTTGCGATACAGGTCATAAGCTGCGGGGTCATGGGAACCGGACATGTTTTTCTTCATCGCCATATGCTGATCAACGGCAGCGTCATCTGTCCGGGTGACGGCATAATCCTGATAATAGTCCCGGGCCTCCTGTTCTGTCGGACGACAGACCACATGGACCGGGGCGAATATCCCGGCCTGCCGTCCGGCCTTGTCCACCCGGGACTGAAAGTCGGCAATGGTGACTTTGGCATCATCATATGTAGTGAATGTGGTAAAGATACAGTCGCAGGACCCGGCGGCAAAATCCCGTCCGGGCGGCGAAAAAGCCGCCGACAGGGTCACGGGGTGAGGCTGCTGCACCGGCCCCGGCGCCCCCTCGACCCCTTTAAGATCAAAGAATTCCCCCTTGAAATCAAAGGCTGCGTCCCCGGCGAGGGTGCGGCGCAATATCTCGAACCATTCCCTGCCCTGATCATATACCTGATCCGGTTTGGTCAGGCCGAACATATCAAATTCCGGCTGATTCCAGCCGCAGACCATATTCAACCCGGCCCGCCCGTGACTGGCATGATCAAGCGTCACCAGCGCCTTGGCCGCATAAACCGGCGGCACAATCAGGGTATGAACCGTGGCAAACAGGGCGATCTGCTCGGTCAGCCCGGACAGGGCGGCGGCAAAGGTAAAGGTCTCGTAAGAAATATGCCGGGCATTGGTCTCGCCGCCAAACCCTTTCCAGCGGGCAAGGGGCAGGAAGAAATCAAGCCCGGCCCGGTCGGACATCTGGGCCGCCGCCAGCACATCATCCCAGTCCGCCATCCATCGGTCGGGATGTCTGGTGATTGACAGACAGCCATCGGCATTGGCACCGAAAACCCCGAGCTTGAATTTATTGCCGCCGCGCATGGGATTGCGTTTCACTCTTGCCATATCCTACCCTTGAATTATGCTGAAATCAGAAATATGAGGAATTATATTAATTTGCATATATAGTCAATATTTACTGACTTTCCCGGATGACCCGGGCGGCCCGGCGTGCCGTCAATATGCAGCCCGACAGGAATGTTCCCTCCAGCGATTTTCTGCCGGATGCCCCGCCACCGCCAAATCCCGCCGCCTCGCCGATGGCATAAAGTCCCGGGATCGGGCTGCCATCCTTTTTCAGCACCTCACACTCAAGATTGGTCTGAATACCGCCCAATGTCTTGCGGGTGATCAGATGGGTGCGAATCGCCAGCAGGGGCCGGGCTTTCGGATCAAGAATCTGCTGGAATTTACAGGTCCTGATCCGGTCACCGGTCCAGCCGCGCAGCTGAACCAGCCGTCTGATCTGATCATCATTGTGAAATTTTGGTCCCGCCGCCAGCTGCCGGTCAAAGGCGCTGATCTGCTGCTGCATCTCTGCGGCGGAGATATAATCCCGCCCGATCACGCCATTCATTTTGCGGACAAGCTCAGTCAGATTGTCGGCAATGATAAAATCCTCACTTTCCGTCACCATCCGGCGCACAAGGCCGTCATCCGCCATCAGCAGCTTTATCACCAGCCGCCAGAATTTACGCTCCCTGAGGTCCGGATTATGCTCTGCCCCGGAAATGGCCAGCTCGCGCCGGGCAATTTTCCAGTTCATTACCTGCCAGCTCCACGGTTTTTCCTGTGCCGCCAGCCGGTCGCACAGGAAGGCGGTATCAAAACCGGTAATCAGTGGCTGCGGCCCGATGCGCCGCCCCCGATGGTCAAGCCACAGGGAGGAGCGGGTCGGCACCAGACTAAGACCGTGGCCGGCAAAAGCGGGCGTTGGATGCGCCACCCCGGCGGCATAATTCCACATCCGTTCAAGATGGCTCACCCGGCCTTGCAACGCCTCCACCTGATCATGGATATACCCGTCGGCGGTCGGATGGCAGCCATTGAGGATTTTTTCCGGCGGCTGTCCGCCCGGCCAATGCTGTCGGACCTTGTCAAGGTTGCCGCCGATTCCGCCGGTGGCAATGATGACGGCCCCTGCATCAAGATGAAAAGACCTCCCGGACAGGCTCTCATGCCCGGCAAGGCCGGTAACCCTGTCGCCGTCCGTGATAAAATTCTCCACCCGGTGATTAAACAGCAGGGTAAGATTATCCCCTGCCGCCGCCTTCAGACGCCGGATCAGGGTCTCAATCAGATATTGCGCGGTGCCGAGCAGGATATGATAGCGCGGCACGCTGTTGCCGGGCTGATATAATCCACGCTCGACCCATTGCACGGCGGGCAGAAATTTCAGCCCCATTGCCGTGATCCAGTCATGGACCTCGCCCGTGACATTATCGACATAATATCCGGCCCATTGCCGGGGCCAGTGATCATCCGCGTCAAAGCCTGCGAAACTGTGCCAGTCCCGCAGGGCAAGCGCCGGACTGTCCTTGATGCCCGACTTCCGCTGGGCCGGAGTATCGACCAGCATCATGCCGCCAAAGGCCCCCTTCGCCAGCCCGCCAAAGCTGCCCTCGCCCTGAGCGTCAAGAATCGTAATCTGCCGCTTCTCGCCGCGTTCAAGCAGCTCAAGGGCCAGAGTAATTCCGGCGATGCCGCCGCCGATGATGGCGATGCCTGTTTTAATGTTCATAAAGCCTGCTGCCTGTTTTCTATGGTAATTTTATTAAATTGTAGGATACTCTATCCTCTCTTGAAAATAAAAATATACAGGAATTCTCATGAATGTCGCAGATTCACCGGTTGAAAATCAGGATATATTTCACATGATAGCCGATATTGTCGCCCGGCAAAGGTCAGCACTTCAGGCGGAACTGCCGGTTTCCAAAGCCGCAAGGATCGACCGACTCACCCGGGCGATTGACCTTGTTCTTGATCACCGGGATGATTTTATCGCCGCCGTCAATCAGGATTTTGGCCAGCGCACGGCGGAACTGACCCTGTTTGCCGATATATTGCCATCGGTTCAGGCCTTGAAACATGCGCGCAAAAATGTCGGGAAATGGATGAGGCGCGACCGGCGCAGCCCGGCATTCCCGCTCGGACTGCTCGGCAGCCGGGCCTGGGTTGAGTGCAAACCCAGGGGGGTTGTCGGCATTATCAGCCCGTGGAATTTCCCGATCGGCATGGTCTTCTCCCCACTTGCCGGGGCGCTGGCCGCCGGCAACCGGGTGATTATCAAACCGTCGGAACATGTGCCGGCAACCTCGGAACTGACCCGAAAGCTGATTGCCGATTATTTTTCGCCTGAGGAAATTACAGTATTTCCCGGCGGGGTCGAGGTTTCCGAGACTTTCACCCGGCAGAAGCTTGATCATATATTCTATACCGGCTCCGGCAGGGTCGGGCGGATGGTGATGACGGCAGCGGCGCAAAATCTTGTCCCGGTCACCCTTGAACTGGGCGGAAAATCGCCAACGGTGATCCTGCCGGACTGCGATATTGACCGCGCCGCCCGGGCAATCGCCAGCGCCAAAATGGCCAATGCCGGGCAGATTTGCGTCGCCCCGGACTATGTCTTTGTCCCGCGCGGCAAAATGGCGGCGCTAATATCCGCCCTCGTCACCAAAGCCGAAGAATTTTACCCCGAAAAAGCCGGGGCTACCGCCTATACAGCCCTTATCAGCCAGCGCGAAAAACAACGGTTGCAGGGCTATGTTGCCGATGCCCGTGCCAGGGGGGCCACCATAACAACCCCGCCATCCTATGCAGGGGAACGCGACGACAACCTGATGCCGTTCCATGTTATCAGCAAGGTGACTGACGACATGACCCTGATGCGGGAAGAGATTTTCGGTCCGCTGCTGCCGGTCATCCCCTATGATGATATTGACGAGGTAATCCGCTATATCACCGACCGGGACCGGCCCCTCGTCCTCTATATTATGGGGCGCGACCGGACGGGCGGGAAAATCCGCCGTCAGGTGATCGCCGGGGGCGTGGCCTATGATGAATTCCTGCTCCATGTCGGACAGGAAGACCTGCCATTTGGCGGCAGCGGGGCATCCGGCATGGGCAATTATCACGGGGTGGCGGGCTTTAAATGCTTCTCCCATGAAATGAGCGTTTTCAAACGGGGGCCGTTTGATATTCTCGGGCTGTTACAGGCCCGCCCGCCCTTCGGCCCGAGATTCCGGGCCTATATCAGGCAGGAACTGAAAAAATAGCGGAAATTGAATTGCGGCCCGTCCTGTGCTATAGTCACCACAAGGGGTGAGATGTATCTACGACAACACTTGACAATGACAAGGTGGTTTACGGATGCTTGCCCGACGAAAAATATATTTGCTCCTTTCCCTGTTCCTGCTGTTGATTCCGGCAGGTTGCAGCAGCCTCGCCCCGCAGCCGCGCATTTATGCCTCTGACAAAATCACCCGCGATGATTTGCTTTCCGGACAGGCCTTATTCGGCGACAGGGCGCGGGAAATCACCCTGCCCGAAGATAATGTCATGATGCTTGATGACCGGATGCGGGCCTATCTGGAAAGATATGTCCCGCGCAATTATGTTGAAATGACCCGGGTCAGAACCCTGATGGACATGATGTTCGGTGCCGGGACGCTTGCGATGAAATATAACGCGACCAAGACCTATACCGCGCGGGATGCTTTCCGCAAATCAGAGGGCAATTGTCTCGGTTTCAGCTATTTATTCTATGCCTTTGCCCGGGAACGCGGGCTTGATGTCCGCTTTCAGGAGGTGGAAATCCCGCCCCGCTGGAACAGTGCCGGGGAGGAATTATATTATTCCAGCCGCCATGTCAATGTCCGGGTATTTATGCGGGAATCGCGTGATTATGTGGTCGATATCGACCGGTTGACCTACAAACCCTATTACCGGGCGTGGAATATTTCCGCCAAATATGCCGTTGCACTCTATTACAGCAACAAGGGGACCGACTATCTGAGTGAAGAAGATTATGAAAATGCCTTCCGCTATCTGGTCAAGGCCTTGACATTATCACCGAAAGACGCGGCAATATGGTCAAACCTCGGGGTGCTGTACCGGATGAAGGGGATTTATAATTATGCCGAGCAGGCCTATTTTATCGCCCTGGACTCCCAGGGTCCAAAAAAATCCGTCCTGAGCAATCTCAGCGCCCTGTATGAGCATATGGGGAATAGTGAAAAATCGGAATATTATTTCAATCTGGTCAAGGCCTACCAGATGAAAAATCCCTATTACCGCTATTTTCAGGCGCTCGAAGCGTTTGAGGCCGGAGATTACCCCCTGTCCCTCAGTCATTTAAAAGCCGCCTTGAAAAAGCAGGATAATGAACAGAAATTTTACTGGCTTCTCGGCGAAACCTATGCCCGGCTGGGCGACGAAATCCGGGCGAACCGTGCCATGGCGAAAGCCCGACAGGTGCAATAGCCCATGTTGACATTCGGCGGCATATCTGTATATCGACACAGTAACCGGATCATAATCAGGGAAATGGCCTTATGGCAGATATAACAGGGGATATAGTTGATTTACCACAGCATAAAGGCGGTAAAATGCCGGACCCGCCGCTTGATCTTTATCAGCATCTGCCGTTTCAGATTGGCCGGCTGACCAACCTGATCCGTCAGGTGACATCGGATGTTTATGTGCGCCAGAGCGGCCTGTCGGCCCGGGAATGGCGGGTTCTTGCCATGCTGGGCTGTCGGGGGGCCATGATGCCGGCCCAGGTTGCCACCGAATGCGGTATGGACCGGGCGACCATCACCCGGGCGACGGGGAAGCTCGAAAAGCTCGGCTATATTTTTACTGGCGGGGACAAAACAGACAAACGGCGCAAAGTGCTGTATCTCACCGACAAGGCGGTGGCAATCTGCGAGAAAATCAGACCGCTGATGGAGGCCCGTGGACAGGAATTTGAACAGGTCCTGACCAAAACCGAGCTGAAATATTACTACCAGATCATGGCCAAGCTGCAGAAAAAGGCCAACCAGATGATGACAGAGCTGTAAACGTCATATCCCGCTAGCGGGTCGGCACCGGATCATCACCGCGATAATCATAAAAGCCGCGACCGACTTTCTGGCCGATCCATCCGGCTTCGACATATTTTACCAGCAATGGACAGGGCCGGTATTTGCTGTCGGCCAGCCCCTCATACAATACCTGCATGATCGACAGACAGGTATCAAGACCGATAAAATCGGCCAGCTGTAACGGTCCCATCGGGTGATTGGCACCAAGCCGCATGGCCTTGTCAATTGCCTCGACCGAGCCGACCCCCTCATAGAGGGTATAGATTGCCTCATTAATCATCGGCAAAAGCAGACGGTTGACAATAAAGGCGGGAAAATCTTCTGAATTGGCCGAGGTTTTGCCGATTTTGCGGATAAAAGTCTCTGCAATATGGTAGGTTTCCTCGCTGGTGGCAATGCCCCGGATAAGCTCGACCAGTTTCATCACCGGGACCGGATTCATAAAATGAAGCCCGATGAATTTTTCCGGGCGGTCGGTGGTCGAGGCCAGCCGGGTAATTGAAATCGACGAGGTATTGGTCGCCAGAATGGCATCATCCTTCAATATCGGGCATAATTCCTGAAAAATGGCAATCTTGACCTTCTCATTTTCCGTTGCCGCCTCAATGGCAAGGTCAACTTCGGAAAAATCGGTCAGATCATGGGTCGTCTTAATCCGGCTGAGGGCGGCCTTTGCCTCGGCCTCTGACACAAACCCCTTGGCGGTCTGACGATGAAGATTGATTTCAATCCTGCTCAGGGCTTTCTGCAGGGCCTCTTCATTAACATCGCTCAGAAGAACGTCATATCCCGCCACCGCAAAGACATGGGCAATGCCGTTGCCCATCTGCCCCGCACCTATAATCCCGACATGTTGTACCATTTTGGGTATCTCTCTTTATTATACCTGTACTGAAGGGCAGATTTTCCGCCCCTCACTATTCTTCGATCTTCTAGGATAGCTCTTTTTCCAGCTCTGGCAAGGCCTGAAACAAATCAGCGACAAGGCCGTAATCCGCCACCTGAAAAATCGGCGCTTCCTCGTCCTTGTTGATGGCAACAATAACCTTGCTGTCCTTCATCCCGGCCAGATGCTGTATGGCGCCTGAAATGCCGACCGCAATATAAAGGTCAGGCGCGACAATCTTGCCGGTCTGGCCAACCTGATAATCATTCGGCACAAATCCCGCATCAACCGCAGCGCGCGAGGCCCCGACTGCCGCCCCGAGCTTGTCTGCCACTGCCTCTATCAGGGCGAAATTTTCGCCGCTGCCCATGCCCCGACCGCCGGAAATAATAATTTTCGCACTGGTCAGTTCCGGACGTTCGGACTTTGACAGCTCGGCCCCGACAAAGCTTGAAATACCGGGATTTGCCACCGGTGCCACATTTTCAATTGCTGCCGAACCGCCACTGGCCGCTGCCGCCGGAAAGGCCGTTGTCCGGACGGTGATCAGCTTTTTCGCATCGCTCGACTGCACGGTCGCAATGGCATTACCGGCATAGATGGGCCGTTTGAAGGTATCGGCGCTTTCAACCGAAATAATGTCTGAAATCTGCGCCATGTCGAGCAGAGCCGCCACCCGTGGCATGAAATTCTTGCCCGATGTTGTCGCCGCAACCAGTATCGCATCATAGCCGTCGGCCAGACTGACCACCAGCGGGGCGATAACCTCCGCCAGCGGATGGGCATATTCTGCGCTGTCCGCAACCAGTATCTTCGAAACGCCCTCGACCTTTGACGCAGCCTCCGCAGCCCCGGCACAATCAGACCCGGCGACCAGAATATCCACATCGCCGAGTTTCAAGGCGGCGCTGACGGCATTCAATGTGCTGTCTTTCAGGCTGATATTGTCATGATCGGCAATTACAAGTGATGTCATGTTCAGATTACTCCCGCTTCGTCACGCAATTTGGTGACCAGTTCGGCCACGCTTTCGACAATAATTCCGGCCTGTCGTTTGGCCGGTTCCTCAACCTTCAGCGTGGTGACCCGACGTGTGGTATCGACCCCGTAATCGGCAGGTTCCTTGGTGTCCAGCGGCTTGCGCTTGGCCTTCATAATATTGGGCAGGGAGGCATAACGCGGCTCATTCAGCCGGAGGTCGGCAGTGATAACCGCCGGAAGATCAAGGCGAACCGTTTCCAGCCCGCCGTCAATTTCGCGGGTCACATTAACATGCCCGTCGCTGACTTTAACCTCGGAGGCGAAAGTCCCCTGGGGCCAGCCGAGCAGGGCCGCCAGCATCTGGCCGGTCTGGTTACAGTCATTGTCAATCGCCTGCTTGCCAAGCAGGATCATGCCGGGCTTTTCTTCACCCGCAATCTCTTTCAGAATTTTGGCAATGGCGAGAGGCTCGACCGCCTCATCAGTCTTGACCAGTATCGCCCGGTCCGCCCCCATGGCCAGCGCCGTGCGCAGGGTTTCCTGTGCCTGGGCCGGGCCGATGGAGACGGCAATGACTTCCTCTGCCGTGCCGGCCTCTTTCAGCCGCAGGGCTTCCTCAACGGCAATTTCATCAAAGGGGTTCATGGACATCTTGACATTGGCAAGCTCCACACCGCTGTTATCCGCCTTGACACGAACCTTGACATTATAATCAATCACCCGTTTCACCGGGACCAGAATCTTCATCGGGGCTGTTCTCCCATCATTTAAGCAATGATATTTCTCAATTGTTGAATCTCGTTAACCTTCTCACACTCTCAACCTTTGTTGCAGCGCAATATAATTACAGTTACCTCATGGAAAGGCCGCTGTCAATTGAATCACGGCTGCATGATACATAAGCCGACAAAAAAATAAACGACTGTTTGGGCTTTTATTGGCAAATTCGTAAAAAAAGCCTGCCGGGTCCACTTTTTTTGTTCCCGGCTGCCGGAATTTTCTTTCTTTATCCGCCCAAAGCCGGAACAGGGTTGCCAGGCTAGAGAATAATATGATAGGTATTAAGAATTAAATTCTAATAAATCATATAAAAGAAGGATAAAATGAACTTTAATAAGATAGATTTAGCACTACTTGACTTATTACAAAAGAATATTAGTATGCCAATCGATGAACTGGCCCGGCGGGTGGGACTGACAAAAACCCCCTGCTGGCGCCGGATTCAGAAATTGGAAAAAACAGGCGTTATCAAGGGCCGGGTCGCCATATTGGACGGCGGAATGCTTGAACGCAATGTATCGGTTTTTGTGCAGGTCAAAACCAGCCAGCATAACCGGGCATGGCTGGAGGATTTCTCGAAAACCGTGTCGGATTTCCCGGAAGTTGCGGGTTTTTACCGGATGTCCGGCGAATATGACTATCTGCTCCGGGTGATTGTCGGCGATATTGCCGCCTATGATGATTTTTACAAACGCTTTATCGAGGCGACCAGCCTGAGTGACGTTACCTCCAATTTCGCCATGGAAGAAATTAAGAATTCCACAGAGATCTATCTCGGGAAAACAGGTGACGATAAAAATGACCAGACAGGAGAAACCGGCAAAACTCATTGAACAGATCAGACAGTCGGTCATTGGTGAAGGACGGCTGTTCCCGACCCCCTTCGGCCTGAAACCGCTGATTTATGCCGACTATACCGCCTCGGGCCGCTCCCTGACCTTTATTGAGGATTATATCAGGGACAGCGTGATGCCCTTTTACGCCAACACCCATTCGGAGGCCTCGGCCACCGGGCGGCAGACCACCGCATTTCGCGAACAGGCCCGGGGGCTGATCCGGCAGTCCGTCGGGGCGGGGGAGGATGACGCGGTAATCTTCTGCGGCTCCGGTGCGACCTCGGCCATCCAGAAAATGGTGGAAATTCTCAATATCCGTATTCCGGCAGGTCTTGAGGATAAATATCACCTGTCGGCCCATATGGCCGAAAATGACAGACCAGTGATTTTTATCGGCCCCTATGAGCATCATTCCAACGAACTGGCGTGGCGCGAGAGCATTGCCGATGTTGTCACTATCCCGCTGGATAAAGACGGCGCGATTGATCAGATGTCTCTTCGGGCGGAACTTGAGACATATGCTGACCGCCACACCAAAATTGGCAGCTTTTCCGCCGCCTCCAACGTCACCGGCCTGTTGAGCGATGTCGCCGCCATCACGCGGATTTTACACGAAAAGGGGGCGCTGGCCTTCTGGGACTATGCGGCAGCCGGACCCTATGTTGATATAGATGTGAGGGGTCATAATCTGGACGGGCTTTACCTCTCGCCCCACAAATTTATCGGCGGGCCGGGCACCCCGGGCGTGCTGGTGATCAGGCGCCATCTGCTGCTCAACCGGGTGCCAAGCATTCCGGGCGGTGGCACGGTATCCTATGTCTCGCCGGAAGATCACCGCTATAATCCGCCGGGCGAACATCGCGAAGAGGGTGGCACCCCGGCCATCATCGAATCGATTCGCGCCGGTCTGGTTTTCCAGCTCAAGGATGCGGTCGGGGCGGATGTGATTGAGCATCGGGAACAGGTGATGACAGAGCGCGCCATCAGCCGCTGGTCACGCAATCCGGCAATAAAAATCCTTGGCAATCCGTCGGCCCGGCGGCTGTCAATCCTGTCCTTTCTGATCATGCGGCAGGGCAAGCCGCTGCATTTCGGCTTTGTCGATGCGCTGATCAATGACCTGTTCGGCATTCAACTGCGCGGCGGCTGTTCCTGCGCCGGGCCATATGGCCATGAATTGCTTAATATCGACATGGCCCACAGCCGGGCGATTGCCGAAGCGGTGGAGGACGGCCATCTGGTCCTGAAACCGGGCTGGGTGCGGCTTAATTTCAATTACTTCATTGATCAGGAGACGTTTGACTATATCCTCGGCGCCGTGGAGCTGATCGCCGAATATGGCTGGAAGCTGCTGGGATCGTATATATATGACCCGGACCGCGCTATCTGGAGCTGTCGGACCGGACAGATACCGGCAATCCGCTCCCTGAATGGCATCAGCTTTGACGGCGGGAAATTCCAGCCGCCGGAAAACAGCCAACATGGCAAGCGGCGGCCTTTGCGGGACTATCTTGACCAGACCGGAAAATTCCTGCGGGAGGCAGAAGCTGACCTGACGGACCCACTCCCGCCGCTGCCGGAAAAATATGCGTCGTTGCGCTGGTTCACCCTGCCCGGCGATGCGCCTTCTGTTGCCTGATCCAGTCGCGCACCACGTCCCGCAACATATCAACCGGCAGCGCCCCGTTGCCCAGCACTATGTCATGAAAGGCCCGCAGATCAAATTTTTCGCCGAGCGATTTTTCCGCTTCCCGGCGCAGGGCGGTGATGCTCAACTCACCGATTTTATAAGCCAGCGCCTGCCCCGGCCAGGTGATATAGCGATCGACCTCGGTCGTGATATTATGCGGGCTGAGTGAGGTATTCTCCATCATATAATCAATCGCCTGCTGACGCGACCAGCCCATGGCATGGATGCCGGTATCAACCACCAGACGACAGGCGCGCCACATTTCATAGGTCAGACGACCAAAATTACTGTAGGGGTCCTTATAAAACCCGGCCTCCAGCCCGAGTCTTTCGGCATAAAGCGCCCAGCCCTCGACAAAGGCGGTGAAGTCGGCATATTTGCGGAACATCGGCATATCCAGCTCTTTCTGAATGGCGATTTGCAGATGATGTCCCGGCACCGCCTCATGAAAGGTCAGGGCTTCCAGCGTATAGAGCGGGCGACTTTTCAGCAATGATGTATTGACATAATAATTCCCCGCCGTCTTGCCATCGCCATTGGACGGCATGTAATAGGCGGTGGTGGTTTTTTCGGCAATATCGGCAGGAATCTCCCGGATACCGTACGGATTACGCGGCAGGAAACCGAATAATTTCGGCAATTGGCCATCCATCCGCTTGGCAATCAGCGCCGCCTTTTCCAGCAAATCCTCAGGCTCGGTCGTATAAAAGCGCGGGTCAGTTCGCAGGAAGGCAATAAATTCTTTAAATGTCCCCCTGAATTTGACCTGTTTGATGATTTTCATCATTTCGCCCCGCAGACGCCTGACCTCGCTCAAACCCTTTGCGTGAATCTGCTCCGGGGTCATATCGGTCGTGGTAAATTTCCGGATCAGATAATCATAATAGGACTTGCCGCCTTTGACGCTGCTGATCCCCGCCGTCTTGCGGCAGGCCGGGGCATAGACCTCCCTGTAGAATTTATAGAGCTTTCTATAGGCCGGAATAACCTTGCCCCGGATCAGGGCCACGCCGCGTTTTGTGATCTCGGCGCGCTTTTCAGCCGGGATTCTGGCCGGAAAACGGGTGAAAGGCGCATAAAAGACGCTTTTCTTCACATCATCGACAATATGAGTCGAAATCGAGGTCTCATATCCCTTCATAGAGGTGCAATATTGGGTATATCCCCTGGCCACCGCCTCCCGCAGCACCGCAATATTCTCCTCATTGAAACGCGGATAATCGCCGAGCTGCCCG
>Ga0256829_1001998_pt1 | contig 15741 bp, 12 predicted proteins | sample 131447metaG_FD_185979 | JGI IMG/M metagenome (GOLD analysis project Ga0256829, IMG submission 185979) | Hydrothermal vent microbial communities from Lau Basin, Pacific Ocean - 131-447 | ecosystem: Environmental > Aquatic > Marine > Hydrothermal vents | place: Pacific Ocean: Lau Basin | collected...
TGCCAGAAGGTGGTGCGGTCAGTGGTGTCGGTCGGTGCCATGGGATTCTCCTGCGTTGTGGTGAGGCAGGAGAAAGTCTGTGGCAGTAGGTGATCAGAGAACAGGTGTCGATTCGTGGGCGCTTACGATCTACGCGGCAATATCCCTTCGTTTATCCATATCTCCGACGGCAAGCTGCACGACGTCAATGTGCTGGATCTGTTGCTGCCAGAGGCCGCTGCCTTCTACATCCTGGACCGTGGCTATACCGACTTCGAGCGCCTGCACCAGCTTCATCGAGCATTGGCATTTTTCGTCATTCGCGCCAAGTCCAACCTGCAGTTCCGCCGGCTCTATTCTCACCCCGTGGACAAGCAAACCGGGCTTCGGTGCGATCAAACCATCGTGCTCACCGGGGTCCGCAGTGCCCGGTACTTTCCCGATCAGCTTCGCCGCATCAAATATTACGACGCGGAAACCGGCAAACGACTGGTCTTTCTGACCAACAACTTCACCATCCCTGCGATCACCGTGACAGAGCTCTACCGGTACCGCTGGCAGGTGGAGCTGTTCTTCAAATGGATCAAACAACACCTGCGCATCAAGTCGTTTTTCGGCACTTCAGAGAATGCGGTCAAGACCCAGGTCTGGATCGCCGTCTCTGTCTATGTCCTGGTTGCCATCATCAAGAAGCGACTCAATATCCCGGCCAGCCTCTACACAATCCTACAGATTTTGAGCCTGACCATTTTCGAAACAACACCGCTGGATCAACTACTTACGGGAGGCGACCTCGCTATGACCGATGCCGATTTCAGTAACCAATTGAATCTATTCGAGTAATATTCCGGACACTAGTGGGATAACGCCATATTTCTAAATCAATGTGTTAGTCCAAAGCAGTAATGTTCCTGCTACAAAGTGGTGCCAAGAGGTGTGTGTGTCAACCCAATTCTAAAATGTCCCCTTTTCCATCAAGTTGAAATGTCCCCTTTTTTTGGGGTCAGGTTGGGGGATGGGGTGAGGCGGTGTTTGTCAAGATAGTTGTCCCCTTTTTCACGCAACCAATTCTCCATTTTCGGCTGCGCGGGACATGTCGCACACCACCTCCAGGATCTGCTGGGGCTCGCCTTGGTGGGTCTTCAGAAACTCCTTGAATGCCTTCAGGGTTTCCTTGCCCTTGCCCGGCGTCGCGAACAATATCGGCTTGTCGCGCCGCTCCATGTCGATAAAGACGGTGATGTAGTGGTGCCCTCGCCTGCTGGCCGTCTCATCCAGTCCGATGGCCTCAACAGCCGACAGATCGAATGCGGCCACCGCCTTGGCTACATAGTGCTGGACGACGCGCCACAGTCGCTTGTCGTTGATCTCCATGATCCGGGCCGCGGCATTGACCGGCACCTCCCGGACCAGGGTCAGTGCCGCCTGCTAGAACAATAGCGTGAAGGCACTGCCTTTGTGGGCCCAGGGCGCTTCAATCAGCCGCACGCCGAGTCTTCCCATACGCGTATATCATGATGCAAGACAAGCGGAAGTGCTGTTGTCCGGCATTTACCACGAGGGTTTGGCCAAGTATGTACGCTCTATAAGGGTGCGCCGCCGTCTCGATCTTTGCTGGTAGGCCAACCTGTTTCTGAATGACTGACTCAAATATTGCCTTGCTAAGGGGCATCGTTTTTGACGAAGCGGTTGCATCCTCTTTGCCACTGAATCTTTGCCTTCCCGGCGTCAATCGTTCAGCGAAGCATGAAGGTCGTGTAATTGAGTCTGTCCAGAATGCGGTCTACCAACACCAGAATGACCATGGCGGCCAGCAACATACCAATCACAAATCCGTACCCGTAATAAAGAGGACCAAGGCGCAAGCTGATCAGTGTAAATGCCACGTTCCCCAAAAACATGATGGCGGCCATGGCCGCTGCAGTGCGGAGTCTATCCAGATAAAACAAGATATTGAGCCCGGCCATGACCAGCAACTGCAGGCTGACGCCGACCGCATCGATGACCAGCAAGGGGAAATAAAGCGTAGAGATGCCGAGCAGGGCGAGCATGCGAGGCCCCAACACCATAAGTGCGAGCAGCGTGAATCCCTGGGTCTTGAGAATGTCATAGATGCCTTCCCGGGCAGTGATTACCATTTGCTCCCGATAATGGCGGATGGAAGATAGGGCGCCTCCCGCGCGTACCGCTTCGTAGTAACGATCATAAGCAAGAACGAAATCCACTTCCATGCGCAGCAGGAAAACGGCCATGCCTGGGATGATGGCGAAATAGGCGAGAAATACCGGTATATCGTAAATAATCGAGGCATGCAGATTGCCTATGACGATCTCCCCCGTGCCTGGCCATAGCCAGAAGAGAAACTTGTCCGCCCAGATACCCGCATTGAACAGAAATCCTGCAGGCAGCAACCAGAACTGCATCCGTCCACGGCGGAAAAAGTCGAATCCAATCAGACGATCTGGCGGATATTCACGCCATACCAACGCAAGCGATCCGATGGAGATCATTGTCTGACCGAGAACGAAAGCCAACAGCAGTCCTTCCAAACCCAACCCCGCGCGGCCCAGGCCAAGCCCCATGGCTACGGCGCCGCCATAGCCGAGAAAGTACAGGAGCAAAAGCCACTTGTATCGTTTCAGACCGGACAACAATACGGTCATGATCCAGACGATATTGAGCTGACTCAAGCCGACGATCATCAGCAGGCGGTAGGCGGGACTGGTGCCGGGCAGAAGATAAATCGCGGCGGGAATGGATAGCACGAATAGAGGTAAGGTGGAGGTAATGATAATTCCAAAAAGATTGGGTAATACCTCCCCGGTTCGGTGTTCGTAGAGGCGGTCGGCGACATAACGGGTGTATGCAAGCTGTATCCCGCCTGAATAGATCAAGCTGATGGCGATCAGCCAGGTGACGCTGGTTTGAAACTGGCTGATCAGACTGGGCGGCACCACCACACCGAGACTCATGAAACCAAGCACGAGGATGGCCAGGATGGAAAGTACCCATGGGCCTGATCCTACAATGCCTGCGTAAAAATAGGCGCGCAGCTGGCCGAGATAGGAGTCGCTGCGTGACAGGCGACGCAGTTCGAACCCTATGCCGGCCATCGCTCCGCCTCTCCACCGTCTTTTTTGATGTATTCGGCGAATAGTCGATCAAATGTGGACAGCATTCGCGGACGGTCGTAATAGCGCTCGACGCGCGCGATAGCTGCTTGTGCCGCCGCAAAATATCGTCCCGGGTTGTCAAGCAATTCCGAGCAGCGATCGGCCAAGGCTTCGTGATCGGCCAGCCCCACCACGGCGCCGGCGGCTCCCAAGGCCCGATCCTCGGGCTCGCTCTCCCGCCCATAGATCAGTTCACTGCAGGCACCGACGTTGGTAGTGACGCTTGGCAAGCCCGCGGCAAAACCTTCGAGTACTGACAAGGGCAGGCCCTCACTGATCGAGCTAAGCACTAGAAGACCTACTTTGGGCAGGATGTCGTGAATTCGCTGAAAGCCGAGAAAGCGCAAAGCATCGCCCAGTTCAAGCGCCCGCGCCAGATCGTGACACTCACGGCTGTAATCAGGATCTTCATCTTCTGGGCCGATGATCCAGGCTTCGACGTCCGGCACGCGTTCCCGGAGACGGTGCACGGCACGGATGAACGTCTTGATGTCCTTAATCGGCACCACCCGTCCGAGCAGACCGACGACTTTTGGCGGCGGTTGCCCGAGTGGGCGACGCAAGGAAGCCAAACCAGCGACATCCACGCCGTTAGGAATGATGCGCGTTCGCCCGGGATCGGCGCCGTCACGGATCTGCTGTTGCCGTGCCAGTTCAAACAAGGAAATGATGGGGTCGGCCCGGGCATAAGCTTGGCGGCCCAGGGTTTCGAAAAATCGTACCCACATTTCACGCAAATAGCTCACTTCGGTAGGGTCGCGCAGCAAGGGATTGCGTGTGTCGGCAATCCACTCGGCTTTCATTAGGTCGATACGACGTTCCTTGGTGTAAATCCCGTGCTCCATCAATATGAAAGGACGATTTTGATGTTCGGCTCCAAACACCCCAAGCAGTCCCGCGTAGCCCGTGGAGGGACTGAATATCAAACGTGATTGCGGAAGCTCGCGCGCGGCCATGGCGAGGGTCCACAGCGGTTTGTGAAGGTTGCGTACCGTCCAGAAATAATCAAGGAAGGAAGGCTCGGAAGCGCTTGTTTCGTAACACTGGGTGATGTAGTTCCAGGATGCCTCGCTGTGCAAAAACGCCTGTTCGCGCAAGTCGGAATCCTGCTCGAGCAGAGCGTCAGGGTCAAATGGGCTGCTCTCACCCTGATCGAGCAGGGCATGCAGATCAGCATAACGCGTTTCAGCATTCGCGTGGACGCGGGGTGGACGCAACGGCGCTTTCGCATACCCTTCGTGGAACAGGTAATATTCACGCAAGCTAATGAAATTATCGGGAAGAGTATATTGTAGGCCGGCGTAGTCTTCTGGCCTGGAACCCAGAAAGACGCCTCCGAAACGCCAATGGCGCAGCCCAGTGATAATCTGATGCACCCAGCTCGATACGCCGCCTTTGATATAGGGATAGGTGCCTTCCAGGATCAACAAAATGTCACATTCAATAGGAGTATTCATGATTCTTGTGATCTGTTCCAGCGTTCTGCGACCGGCCCGATGAGCGGAATCATGGGGAAAAGCTGATGGCTTCTCAGCAGTTCTTTGAGACGGCGGTAATCGCGTGCTTTCCATGCCTGTTCCAGTAGCCAAGGCAATGCGCGTGCGGGCGGACAGCCGGCTTCCAAAGCATTCCCCAGGTATTGTTCAATCGTATGCGGATCGCCGGCTTCCCCTTTGAGCTGCAAAACGCGGGCGTTGAGCAGATTCCAGCGAGGAAACCATGGCTGTTGGCGATCCGGCTTGCCTATTTTGTCAAGCAAAGAGGCAGCCGCTCCAAGGTGAGCGAGTCGCAAGCTGCCTTGTGCGAGTTCAAGATAAATGAATTCCAGGTGAAGTGAGGCGGCTTCGAGTGCGAGCAAGGCGCCTTCTTCATTGAAGGCCGCGAGCCATGGTCCCAGTTTGTTGAGTTCATTAACGATGGCCTGTTCGCGTTTTTCCAAAAGATTGTAGGCCAGCAGGCGCACGATTTCGTCTTTGTGTCCAAGCGACTGGTTGAGCAAACGCGTGCTGATGGCGCTGCGCCGATGTTCAATGGCGAGCAATGCCTGCGTGGCTAAGGCATCGTTTTGTCCTTGCAGGTGGACCAGCGCTCCGCCAGCACCAAAATGGGCGCTGTGTGGCCGGATTTCTCCAGCGAAGTCGGGGGTAGGTAGATGTTCCGGTTGTAGGCGGATTCGGTTTTTTTCCAGCCACGGGAAAACCAGACCCATTCCTAGCAGGAGCAAGGGCCCGAGACCGGGTAGCAACGCGCCCATGCCTGCAATGGCGAATATGTTTCTTAGTGACCGGCTCCTCAGCCTCGATGGCAGTAGGGTGACGATGATTACGGAAAACAGCAGGCTGAACAGGGCGCTCAGTGCCAGTAATACAATGATCAGGGGCGCGGCAGTAACCGAATTCGGTTCAAGCCATGCATGTGGCGAAAAAAATAAACCGTCAGACCAGAATGTATGAATGTAAACGAACGGTTGCATGAAGATCAAGCCGTGGGTGGTGGCCGGCATTCAATGCCGACGGCTTTCAAAGTCTCTTCGACCGACAGCGCGCCAAGGGTGATTTCCTTGATGCGGAAGAAGGGCGCGTTCAGACCTTCGGGATAACCATGATTTGTCAACCACGCATCCAGTCGATCCAGATAACCGCGTGCGCCTGCGGGGCCGGCAAGCGGAAGCAGGATCAGCAATCCGGGAGAGGCATCCCCTTTAGGACTGATCCAGTAGACATCCAGGCTACGGCGCATTCCGCGGTAAATTGCGTCGGGCTCGGGCGCGGCGCCTTGGACGTTCGCTACAGACAAGTCCAGCATGATAAGGGTCGAGCGGACTTTAGCAAGCAATCGAAGTCGATGCAGTTTGATCAGTTCATGCGCGAAATGAGGCGGGCAACAGGGGAATTGTGCTACCAGATCGGCGCTTTCGTTCCTTACTCTGACCTCATCGGCAACATAGTGGACAATGGCCGTGGCCATGGCCAGGTTTTCTTCATTGAGGGCGAGTAGCGGCAGATCGTGTACGACCAGTAATGCCCAATCCTTGCCACTGCTGTCGCGCAGCAAAAAAACGGCTCTATAGGCGATTTTCGAATTAAATTGTCTTAGCTGATCCACGGTATAAAAGGCCGTTCTGCCTTCTTCGAGCGCTAGCCTGATCAGGGGATCGTCAAGGTCCAGGGGGGTGACAGGGCCCAGGGCGGCCAAGGGTGCCGGATCGGGCTTGGCCTCGCTGAAAAGATGAATCGATACGGTTTCGAACCGGCAGTACTGGGCGAGCAGCTGCAAAAGGTCAGCGGCGAATTCGCCCGCCATCCCACGATTCGCTCGGGACGCCACTGATTGCATTTGTTCAAGAGCTGCCCGCAATGTGACGGGCTGGGTGATCATTGCTTCTTCCAGACGGTCATGCGAAATGCGGGTAATGAAATAGGCGCGCGTAAGGGCCTCAAGGCGTTCTTCGGCATATTTTTTTACCTGATTACTGGCTTCAAGGCGCGAACGCCAGTTCGAGCGGAACTGGCCAGCGCTTAATGCGGTAATCAGTCCACCGACGATTTGCGCGAGCGGAGGGGCTTGCTCGCTGATGCCCCACTGCTGTGCGGCAGTGCCTCCCAATACGAGGAGCAGGCTGCTGATGGCCGCCGCCGCCAAGCCATAGCGCAGTCCCAACAACAGGGGGATCAGCCAAAGCCAGGGAAAGCCGCCTGCCGTGAAAGGAGTGTGGCGATCAATAAAAATCGCCACCGCAAGTCCAAGAGGCGCGAGCAGAACAATCTCACCCCATGAAAGCAGGCCGAGGGGTGCAATAGAGGCGTTTGGGTCGTTGGCACGCACCTTTATCAATCGCTGAGCAAACGGTTGACGAGACGATTGAGGACTTGCTGGGATAGGACCGCCAGGCCTTCGCGGCTGCCGCCACTCGCCGAGGCCACGCCGCTCCACAGCGCCTTGCCAGTGTTCACATCGATCAGGCGCAAAGTGAGTCCGACCGCTGGCTGCCCATCTAGGCCGATCTTGTAGCGCCATTCGTCTACGCTGCCAAAAAAGGCATATCTGGCATGATGCGCGCGTGCCCACCCAAGCGCTTGAGAAAGCGCCCCGCTGGCATTGCCGACAGGGAGCGCTGCGTTCTTGTTAGAGGGCTGAATGATAACGTGCGTAAGGCCATGGGCCCCTAGCAGGGCTGCAAGTTGCCGTTGTACGCGTTGGCCTGCGTAGGGGGTCGATGTGTCATTGCTCAAATACAAAACTGCAAACGTCGCCTGTTTATCTATATGTGGCGGGGCGGAGGCGTTCAAGCGCATTCCGGCGCAAGCGCTGAGGCTGAGCCACATAAAAAAAAATATCGGCAGGATGACGATAAAGTGTTTTTTCTTGATCTTACGCATTTCTCTATTGCCTCATGGAAGTGATGAGAAATAATAGCGGTAATCGAGTGTTAGCTGTAAGTTCGGGGTATTTCCGGCATCGAGATTATTATTGATGCCAGCGTTCAAGGATAAATGATCCGGACCGAACAGGGGCAGCGCGAAACCTGCTTGAACATCATAGGCTGGCCCATAAGAGCTATTGGCGCAGAGGCTTACGCTGGCATAAGGCCTGAATGCGGCCGCGTAATCGGTTCGGTAATGTGTGTTGAATGAGCCACCGATGCACGCCTGCAGGTAGCTGTTGGGAAGGAAGAAGCCGACATCGGCCGTTTGCCCGGAGGGCACCAGCGAGGCCAGTTGGGGCGGCAGGTGGGTCGCTCTTTGGTAACGCGCTCCGCTCAGGGAGGCATCCAGGGTGAAATCCGGTGGTGCGAACCAGAATTTATGGCGCAGCGTCAGCGTCGCCGTCTGCGCATTGCCCAGCGCGCCGCCGCCCTGCGCATAGAGTCGTGCAGCGCCGAGCTGCGCACTCAGGTTGTCGCGTGGTGTGAGCCTGAGATCGACCGAGGCGGCAAGGCGGTCTTCGAGTCCGCCGAGCGAGAGCGGCACGGTGGCCGTGGGCTGCGCGCCACGTGTTGCCTCGAAAGTGGTGTGCAGTGCATCCGTCCATGTCCGTGTCCAGGCCAGGCCAAGGCGGAACCAGCTGGCCAGATCATGGCCGGCGCCGAGGCTGAGGTCGAAGTGTCCACGGCGGGTGAGATGACGCCATTGCACCAGCAGATCGTCAGGTGCCGCGGGCGGGGTGCCGAGCTGCGTCGAGTCGGTGCTGTGTTGTGCGGCGAGTGACGCGGACACTTGCAGGCGGTCGCGGGGGCTGAGCCAGTCGCGCAGGTCGAGCGTGCCTGGCATCGTCAGCAGACCGCTGCCGCTTTGTACGCCGCTACTGACGCCGATGCTGGCGGCGCGTGGTAACGCCAGTTCGCGAAACTGGCGGTGCAGGCGTCGGTCCGCCGGTTCGCCCTGCATGCCCTGCCAGGCCAGACTCAGCGCGAGCGGATCCCAACCCAGACGCTGCGCGGCATCGACCCGGTCGCGGCGCGGCAGGCGGTCGCGTTGTGTCGCGAGCAGTCGGGCGATAGCGGGGCCGTCGTTGTCCGCAAGGGCCAGCGACAGCGCCGCCCAGGCCGGCGGCGAGGCGTGCGTGAAAGCGTGTTCGCGCCACCAGCGCGCCAGCATCATGTCCTGGGCGTCCAGCGCCGCGCCGAGCACCGCGACACGCGCTTCGCGCGAGGTGTCTGTCGCGGCCAGCGTCTGCATGGCGCGTCGTCCGGGATCGCCCGGCAGCAGGGCGGCGATGAGGCGGGCGCGGGCCAGGCGCAGCCTCTGGGCGCGTTTGCCGGCAAATGCTTGCGGCGGCATTCTTTGCAGAATCAACAAGGCCTGTTCGCGCATGGCCCAGGCTTGTCGGTCGAGATCGGCCTGCGCCAGGGTGTCGGCGTAATTGAGAAGCCACAGCGGGTCAGTGTGATGCGTGGGCCATTGCCGCCGCAGCCAGGGCAGGGCGCGTTGCGGTTCGTCCAACGCAGCATAAATGGCGGCAAGTGGTCCCCAGAGCACAGGGGCTGTGGAGGCGCGCCGGTCGAGCCGCCACAGAAGCGGATGCAGCGAGGCCGATTGATTGTGGTCTATGTAGAGCCACAGGTAGCCGGCGAGAATATTGTCGTCCCGGGGCGCCAGCTTCAAGGCATGGCGGTAGTCGGCCTGGGCCGCTTCGAAATTGCCTTGGACCGCGTGCAGGTTGGCCAGGCTGGTCCAGTAGAAAGGCAGATCGGCGAAGCGGCGGGCCTGTTGGGGCGTCAAAGCCGCGAAGGCGCGCTCCAGCCAGGGGCGCGAAGGCATGAGCGAAGAAGCGATGGAGAGCATGGACAGGAACAGAGCCGGGTCGTGGGTGGCACGCCAGCCGCGCTCGGCATCTCTGAAGGCCTGGCGTGGATGGCGATATTGCTCCACGAATACCAGGCGCAGATAGAGAGTGGCGCTGGCCTTGCCGTGATTCACCAGCACGCGCGCGCTTTGCGCAGCCAGATTATAGCGTCCCAGCATCCAGGCTAGTCCGCTCAAAGTCTCCCAATAGGCGGTATCGGAGGGTTTGGCCCGCGATTCAGCGGCCAACAGGGCGTCAAGGGCGCGATGCAGATGTCCCAGGATGAATTCGCGGGTGGCGATGGCGAGCATGACCTTGGGTGTGGGACCGAAAAGGCGGCGGTACTCTTCGAGCACCTTGAGTTCCTTGCCAGGTGCGCCGATCAATCGATAGATCACGGCCTGTTCCCATAATAATTCTGGCCTCGGATGGCGGCGGAATTCGTTTTGCAGTGCGCGAATCGCCGCCAGGGGTTGACCGATATCGAGGTAAAGATCGGTGAGCATGCGCCGTTCGGCGGGTGTGGCGATGCCTTCGCGTATGGCGAGCCTGAGCAGTCGCAGGGTGCGACCGTTTTCCTCCAGGCCGATGGCCAGGTTCAATGCCTCGCGCAGCACCTTGCGATCATGAAACGACTCGGCCAGGCGGGTAAGCGCCTCCAGCGCGGTCTGCGTATGGCTGCTCCAGCGGGCCGCTTGGGCCAGCCTTTGCCACCATAAGCGGCTGGCAGGGCGTGCGGCGACCGCTTTCAGTGCCAGGGCGTAGGCTGCCTGCACCTTCCCCGCGCCGATGAAGGCTTGCCAGGCGAGATTCCAGTCCTCGCTCTGAAACGGGCGAGTCGGCAGCGTCGGTACCTCGGTAGCCGCTACCGGCATGCCGGGCATGAGGGCGAGGGTGCACAGGACAAAAATCCGGCGCAGGGTGAGTGTGATACTCATCCTGCCGGCTCCGGCAGGCCGACCAGGCGGCGGGCGTAGCGGACGGCCAGATCCGGCCGGTTCGCTGCCAGCGCCAGCCGAGTCAGGCGGCGCCATAGTACCTCGTTTCGAGGCACGCGATTGAGGTAAGCGCGGGCGAATGCTAGTGCCGCACGCGGTTCGTCGGCAGCGAGCAGGGCGTCGATGCCTTGCTGGTAGGCTTTCAATCGCAAGGATGAGGCCGTTCCAGTTTCCAGAATCCGCCTGTCCAGGCAGGCGGCGCTCGCATAATCGCCCAGCTGGATGGCAAAACCGGCTTCATTCAGAAGTTGCAAGGGCGAAAGGTGCGCAGCAATCTGGGTGAGAGAATGAATGTACTGTTGCTGAAGTTTGTCTCGCGTTGGTGTATGCAGGGGGGTGGATAGGAGTTCAAGGCGAAGGAGGCGCAAGCGGGCTTGTGCGATGGGGAGTGCCAACCCCCTTAGGGGGCTATGCATCCAGGGGCCCAAGGCCGAGTGCGCAAGGGATGCGTTCTGGGCGGCGAGCGCCATGTCGGCGAGTTTCAAGCGCAGCGTATTATCTTTGGGATTGGCGCGTACTAAGAGATGTAGATAGGCCAGAGATGCGGCGTTGGGGGTTTTCTGCGCGCTCAGCGTTTGTTCTAGGTAGGATTTGGGAAACAGCATCCATAGGGAGAACACAGTCGATACCACTATGGCGATGGGCAGCCACCAGGGCATGAAACGCTCTCGGCGACTCCCTTTTGCCGGTTTTGCGCTCCCCGATCTACGCATGGCTGAAGAGGCTTTCACTGGCCGCAGCGAATATCGACCTGGGCGGTGTGCACGTCAAGCTGAAGACTGGCCCGCCCATTTTGTATTGTTGGCTTCATGGCTGCTCCGTTCACCTGTATTTCGCAATCCCGCATGTTGCCGAGAAGCATGGCCAAAGGGACATGGGCACGCAGATGAAGTTGCAACCGCCCCGGGGCACGCTTCAGCCCTTCGATCAGGCCGTTGGCACTGATCAGATAGGGCGAACCGGGCGGCTTGGGGCTGAGCACCAGCAGCGCCTGATCGCCAGGGCCGAGATGGATGTAACGCTGGCCGTTGGCGTCATCGAAGCCGGCGATGTTGCGTGAGCGCGTCAGGTCCGGATAGCCGAGATCGGCGGGGATGCGCAATTCTTGATCGAGCCCGTAGCCGCGGGCGAGGAAACCTTCCGGAGTGCGCGCCAGGCCGGCGTGCTCGAAATCCACGGCGATGTGGCTGTAAGTGGAGGCGAACACCGGGGTGGAGGGTTGTTTTTCCGCCCACTGGTAGACCTCGATCAGGTCTTTCAGGGCGCAGGCGCGGGCGCCGGAATAGAAGTGGTAGTAGATCTCCATCGCGGTGAGCCGGCGCGGCGCTCCGGTCATCTGCATGGTCTGGATGGCCTTGTTGTAGCCGCAGTAGGGCGGTTGCCAGCCGTGGGTGTATTGATCCTCGTTGGCGATCGGCGAATAGACCTGGAAATACGGCCCTTTCCACACGCCCAGCGGCGCGACGTTGGTGAGCGAGGGATGGGCGTGGTCGATGGTGCTGTTGGTACCGTTGATGTTCGCCAGGCCGTCACGGTAGGCGATGCCCAGCACTTCGGCGTCGGGATTGGTGTCGCCCGACCACTGGATCACGCGCACCCGCTTGCCGGGCGGGGCGAGCAGGCGGTCGATGATCTTCACCGAGCCGGTCACTTCCATCTCGGGGCTGAAGCGGTAGCCGGGCACCGGCAGGTTGTAGCCGTATCGCAGCGATGGACTGTCGCCGGTGACGTAGGCGCCCTCGGTATGCGCGCCCTTTTTGATGTGCAGTCCGGCGGACAGGTTCGGATCGCGCTCCAGCGCCGGCCAGTCGAAGGGATGGGAGTAAGTGTGCGAGCCCATTTCCACCCAGGGCAGGCGGAAGATGGCGCGGGCGATGGGCCGCAGGCGGTTTACCTCGGCCTTGGGATACAGGCCGTCGTAGGCGAATTCGCTGGCGATCACCGAGACCGTGATCGGCAGCGGGAAACGCTTGAGCACGGCGTCGAGGATCACCTTGGCGGCGGGCTGGTCGCGGTAGCGGTCGATCCAGGAGCCGGAGGCGAAACCGTCGCCGTCGATCAGGGCGAACAGCAGGCGCCGCCCGCTGGCGGTGGTGTAGTCGTAAACCGGCACTGACGGCAGGCGCAGCGCGGCGCGAAAGAAGCGGAAGGGATTGAGAATCCAGGCGGCCTGCAGTTCGTCGGACTTGAGATCACCCTGCGGCAGGTTGCGCAGCACATAAGGACTCAAGGCGTAGCCGCCCCAGGGCGTGATCGCAGCCGCAACCTCGGTCTGGCCGGCCACCGAGACGGTGAGCAGCGGTTTGCCCTGGCGGATCTGCCAGGGCGTGAAGTCGGGGGCGCTGGGCAGCGGCGGGCTTTCGAAGCCGAAAAAATCCTTGGCCTGTTGGGTGATGCGCGCCGGATGCAGCCCTGCCGGCGGCTGCGCGCCCTGGGCAAGGCCCAGCGCCTGCAAGGTGGCCGCGTCGCCGCCCGCGCCGAAGCTGCCCAGCACTGCCACCGGCACGCCGGCGGCGATCTGCTCGCGCAGCCAGCGCCAGGTGGCCGCCGAGCGCGGGAAGCTGGCATGGTCGAACCAGGTGACGATGCCGGCGACCTGGCCGGTAAGCGGCCCGGCGGGCAGGTTTTGGGTGCTGACGTCAATCTGGCGTGTGGCATAACCCAGGTGGTTGAGCGGCATGGCCGCGTACCACTCGAGGTTATTGTTCATCGGCGCGTAGGGGCCTTCGTAGAGCAACAGGATCCGCCGCGGCAGCGGCGTGATTGTGCTGACGCCGACGATGTTCAACGCGCCGTTTGTCACATAGGGCACGATGCCGTGCGCGGCGATTCGGCGTGCCAGCGCTTCGGCTCCTCTGCGATCTGCCGGCGGCAGGTAGTCGATGGCGATCGGCGTCAATCCCAGTTTGCGCACCTTGGCGAACTGCTCGAGCAGATATTCGGTGTCAGCCCTGGACACCGCGACATAGCGTTTCGTTTTCTGGTCCCAGCCGCGGTACAGCGATTCGGCGGCCACGCCCACGACGCCCTGGCCATGTAGCTTCTGGAGCAATTCGAAACCGCGGTTTAGGATGAACTTGCCTTGCGGATCGCGCTCGTGGACGGCGCGAATCAGTGCGGTCAATCCATCCCGGTAAGCCGCGCGGCGGGCCTTGTTGGCGGTGCCGGGGAGCGCCAATTTGTAACTGTCTAGGGTGTCGAAAAAGTAGTTATGCCAGCCGTGCTCGAGCAGGGGGGCGATGATTTTGTTGAGATAAAACGCCCTGCAGGTAGGGTTAGCCTGATCGACAATGATCGAACTCCAGACACGGTTTTTCCCAAGACGGCATTCAGGCGGAAGTGCTTCAGCGATGGATGAACTGCTTTCTATTTCACCCAGCGGGACATAGGCAAACAAGGTGGTATGCGCGCGGGAGAAAGAACGAGCGCGCGCATCGGCAGGCGGTTGTAGCACCACCCAGTCGAAGTCTTGCAAGGCATTCATGGGCGGCTTGTAGCCGTAATAGAAGGCGGCCGACGGCATCGCGCCTGCGAATACTTTTGGAATGAATGCGATAAAAAGGCAAGCGATGAGCAGTCGCAAAGATGCGCTGGAGGGCCGTAATGTGTGCATTAAACTCTGAAACCTTTCAGTCTATGGAGAGGAAAATATGATGCCGATGTGTCTCACGTTGAGTTATTGAAACTCAACTTCATCTGGCGAAGAGAGATGTGTGATTCGGGCATGTGCCGCTCGGCGGTGTAAACTGCTTTTATCTTCCTTTAGCCTTTTTTCGGGGCCTTCGCAGGTTGTTGGCATAACGAAATTATTTTAATGAATTTTAGGTTCCTCTCGCAAAATTGGTGCATGGGGAAATGTCAACCCAATTCTAAAATGTCTCCTTTCCCCCAATCTGAAATGCCCCCTTTTTTGGGGGCAGGTTGGGGGAGGGTGAGGGGGCTTTACCTCGCTTCCAGGGATGATCCAGTGCAGGCTTGTGAGTCCGACGGTTGAGCTGAATGGTCTTGGTCTGCTCGACAGTGGCGTGGATGCTTTTCTCATCGTCTAAGGGAATGGGAGGCTCGCCTTCGTTGAGGAGGCGATAAGGCAGAGCGCGGCCTTTGTAGAGCGCAGGGTCTCCATGCAGGCTTAGGTGGTCTCGGCGGGAGCGAAGTGCAAGGCCATCAGCTCACTGGTGGCATCGTCGACGAACACGATCAGGGGGCAGCGTGGACCGCGTCCCTCGAACTAATCATGCGGTGAGCCGTCGATCTGGACCAGCTCTCTCCGGCAGGGCCGGCGAGGACGTCGTGGGTGGATGCGTGCCGACTTGCGGGCCTTGGGCTTCCAAAGTCCCTCAGCCATCATCCATTGGCGCAGTGTCTCGGCGGAAAGCTCGTGCCCGTGGCAGCTTGTCAGTTTCTCACAGGCCAGGGTGGGGCCGAAGTCGGCGTAATGTGTGCGGACCAGCCCCATTGCCTCCTGGCGAACGGCATCTGACAGCGCGTTTCCGGGGTGCCGGCCCAGGTGACGTGACACTCGCCCCGTGGCTCCCCTCGCCCTTGAAGCGGGCCACCAGCCGCTTGATCTGTCGCGCGCTCAGGCCCAACGGCCGAGCCGCCTCCTTCTGCCGTAACTGTCTACTGACAACCTGCTGAATCACTTCCAGCCGGTCCACTGCCTTCTGTGTCATCGCAATGGTCTCCTCTGTCACCGCCCCTCCCAAAACCCAAAGGAGACATTACAGCTTTGGGTTAACACATGGTGCCAAGAGGTGTTGACAAGAGATTTGCTTTGTCAGAGAATCGCCGTCTTTATACCGGAGGGGTTCCCGAGTGGCCAAAGGGGGCAGACTGTAAATCTGCTGGCTCCGCCTTCGGAGGTTCGAATCCTCCCCCCTCCACCACAATATTGATGGGAATGTGAGAAGCCGCAAGGCGGGTGTAGTTCAATGGTAGAACCTCAGCCTTCCAAGCTGATGATGTGGGTTCGATTCCCATCACCCGCTCCAAATTGATAAGTTGCATTCTCTATTTTATGCGCTTATACGCCCATATAGCTCAGTCGGTAGAGCACTTCCTTGGTAAGGAAGAGGTCACCGGTTCAAGTCCGGTTATGGGCTCCATTTGAAGGGCGGCAGAGGGATGGCGGCCCTGTTTAATTGTTTGTCGATTTTTATTACCTGATGGGGTGGAGTGATGGCCAAGGAAAAGTTTGAACGCAACAAGCCGCATGTAAATGTAGGCACGATTGGGCATGTTGACCATGGGAAGACGACGCTGACGGCGGCGCTGACCAAGGTGATGGCAGAGCGACATGGAGGCGC
>Ga0256829_1001999_pt1 | contig 15739 bp, 11 predicted proteins | sample 131447metaG_FD_185979 | JGI IMG/M metagenome (GOLD analysis project Ga0256829, IMG submission 185979) | Hydrothermal vent microbial communities from Lau Basin, Pacific Ocean - 131-447 | ecosystem: Environmental > Aquatic > Marine > Hydrothermal vents | place: Pacific Ocean: Lau Basin | collected...
GCGCCTCCATGTCGCTCTGCCATCACCTTGGTCAGCGCCGCCGTCAGCGTCGTCTTCCCATGGTCAACATGCCCAATCGTGCCTACATTTACATGCGGCTTGTTGCGTTCAAACTTTTCCTTGGCCACGCTCGTTTCCTCTCAGCTAACTTGATTAAAGTGATTCAATCCGAATTAGGATGCTTTTTTTATAACCGCTTCAGCGACGCTACTCGGAGCTTCGGAATATTTCTCGAATACCATTGAATAGGTTGCCCGGCCCTGGGTTGCTGAACGCAAGGCAGTGGCATAACCGAACATTTCAGCCAATGGAACTTCTGCGCGGATTATCTTTCCCGACACAGCATCATCCATTCCTTGCACAATACCGCGACGTCGATTTAGATCCCCCATCACGTCACCCATGTACTCCTCAGGCGTTACTACCTCAACTTTCATGATGGGCTCTAGTAATACTGGCGCTGCCTTCTGAGCCCCTTCCTTAAAAGCCATGGAACCAGCAATCTTAAACGCCATCTCCGAGGAATCAACCTCATGGTATGAACCGTCAAAAAGTGTAACCTTGACATCAACCACTGGGTAACCGGCGATTACGCCATTCTCCATTTGCTCCTGAACACCCTTGTCAACCGCAGGTATGTATTCTTTGGGAACAACTCCGCCGACAATAGCGTTTTCGAACAGATAACCAGAGCCCGGCTCCTGCGGCTCGATGCGCAGCCAAACGTGCCCATACTGACCGCGCCCGCCGGACTGACGTACAAACTTACCTTCTTGCTCAACCTGTTTTTTGATCGTTTCACGGTAAGCAACCTGCGGAGCGCCCACATTGGCCTCAACCTTGAACTCTCTTTTCATTCGATCGACGATAATCTCTAGATGCAGTTCACCCATACCAGAAATGATCGTTTGCCCCGACTCTTCGTCGGTGTGCACGCGAAAAGACGGATCCTCTTGCGCGAGCTTAGAAAGCGCAATTCCCATTTTTTCCTGATCGGCCTTTGTCTTGGGCTCAACAGCAACCGAAATGACAGGCTCAGGAAATTCCATGCGTTCAAGGACGATCACATTGTTTAGATCACAAAGCGTATCCCCCGTCGTCACATCCTTAAGCCCAACCGCAGCTGCGATATCCCCTGCCCTGACTTCTTTGATTTCTTCACGAGAATTGGCATGCATCTGCAAAATGCGCCCTATCCTTTCCTTTTTGTGCTTTACGGAGTTATAGACCGTATCGCCAGAATTCAGGACACCTGAATACACCCTAAAAAAGGTAAGTGTTCCAACAAATGGATCTGTTGCGATCTTGAATGCCAGAGCGGAAAAAGGTTCGTCATCACTTGAATGACGCTCCACCACGGTTTCCTCAGCATCATCAAGATGCCCTTTTATTGCAGGCACATCGACCGGGCTGGGCATATAATAGATAACCGCGTCCAACATGGCCTGCACGCCCTTATTTTTGAAGGCTGAGCCGCACATCGCGGGAACGATTTCGTTGGCAAGCGTGCGAGCACGTAATCCTCGACGGATCTCATCCTCATCGAGATCCCCTTCTTCAAGGTATTTCTCCATCAACTCTTCATTGGCTTCAGCTGCGGCTTCAACCATCTTTTCCCTCCACTCAGCGCAAGCCTCCACCATCTCGGAAGGAATCTCTCGAGCTTCGTAGGTCATACCCATGTCGGCATCATTCCAATAGATAGCCTTCATGCGCACCAAATCAACCACACCCTTGAAATCTTCCTCCGCCCCAATAGGAAGTTGCACAGGGACAGGATGTGCACCCAAACGAGTTTCTATCTGATTGATCACCTTTAGAAAATCCGCACCTGAACGGTCCATCTTGTTTACAAACGCCATTCTCGGCACATGATATTTGTTAGCCTGCCGCCATACGGTTTCTGATTGCGGCTCAACACCACCCACCGCGCAGAATACAGCGCAGGCCCCGTCGAGCACGCGTAAGGAACGCTCTACCTCAATAGTAAAATCGACGTGTCCGGGCGTGTCGATAATATTGATTCGATATTGAGGGAACTGTCTATCCATTCCCTGCCAAAAACAGGTCGTCGCCGCAGAGGTGATGGTGATCCCTCTTTCCTGTTCCTGCTCCATCCAGTCCATTGTGGCAGCGCCTTCATGAACCTCACCAATCTTGTGAGAAACGCCAGTATAGAACAATATCCGCTCAGTGGTTGTCGTTTTACCGGCATCAATATGCGCCATGATGCCTATATTTCGATAGCGCTCAATAGGGGTCGTTCGTGCCACGTTTTGGATCCTCAGGGTTTACCAGCGATAATGAGAGAAAGCCTTGTTAGCCTCAGCCATGCGGTGCACATCTTCTCGTTTCTTCACCGCGCCGCCCCTGCCTTCAGCGGCATCAAGCAACTCTCCGCCTAATTTTTGAGCCATTGACTTTTCGCCGCGCTTACGCGCTGCCTCAACCAACCAACGCATTGCCAGGGCGTTTTGCCGCACCGGACGAACCTCGATGGGAACCTGGTAGGTAGCCCCCCCGACACGGCGGGATTTTACCTCGACCATCGGACGCACATTTTCCAAGGCTCCTTCCAGGACGCTTAGCGCATCGACTCCGGACTTCCTACGGCCTATATGCTCTAGAGCACCGTAGACTATCTTCTCGGCGACTGACTTTTTCCCACTTTCCATCACAAAATTTATAAATTTAGCCAGCTGCTCATTACCAAATTTTGGATCAGGGAGCACTTGCCGTTTGGGCACTTCTCTTCTTCTAGGCATGGTATTTCTCTGTTATGGACATTACTTTCAAATCAACCCTTTGGCCGCTTGGCGCCATACTTTGAACGCGCCTGACGACGCTTTTGCACACCCTGGGCATCCAAGCTACCGCGGACGACATGGTAACGAACCCCTGGCAAATCCTTGACTCGCCCACCGCGTATAAGGACCACTGAATGCTCTTGAAGATTATGCCCCTCGCCGCCTATGTATGCGCTCACTTCGTGAGAATTAGTCAAGCGAACGCGCGCCACCTTTCTCAGTGCCGAATTAGGCTTTTTGGGAGTGGTTGTATACACTCGCGTACAAACACCCCGGCGCTGCGGGCACGCCTCCAATGCGGGAACATTGGTTTTTTCTGGCTTACTTTTGCGCGGTTTGCGCACCAACTGGTTGATCGTTGCCATTAAGCTTCTCTCTCCACCCCTTGAAACGGACGGCAGGCTGTATCAATACAGCCTGCCGAAGGACGCGAAATATTAGATGTCTGCATAAGCCATGTCAAGGTGAAAACTCATTCTTCACTCTTGTCCAAGCTTTTCTCGACGCTCCCTTCAGTCGAATCTACATCAAAGGATGCGGCATCTAACCCCTCATCCTCTTCTTTGGCAGCGGCCGTTAATTCGCGAGCAAGCGCTTCTCCCATATGTCGCTTGCGGCGACGTTCCTCATGAAAGGCCAAACCGGTGCCCGCAGGAATCAGCCGCCCGACGATCACATTCTCTTTCAGGCCTCTCAATTGATCGCGGCTCCCGCGGACAGCCGCCTCCGTCAGAACACGCGTTGTTTCCTGGAACGACGCTGCGGAAATAAAAGACTCGGTCACGAGAGAAGCTTTCGTTATACCCAACAGCACGGATTCGTATTTCGCCGGCTGCTTGCCTTCAGCTTCCACGCGACGGTTTTCCTCTACCAATCTCGCCCTATCGACCTGCTCACCTCTAAGGAAGCGAGTATCGCCTGGCTCCACGATATCAACCTTGCGAAGCATTTGCCGAATAATTGCCTCAATGTGCTTGTCGTTTATCTTTACTCCCTGCAATCGATAAACATCTTGTATCTCACGCACAAGGTAATTGGCCAGCGCCGAAATCCCGCGCAACCTTAATATATCGTGTAGATTCAGCTCGCCTTCTGAGATCACTTCCCCTTTAACGACCTTTTCACCTTCGAACACATTGAGTTGTCGCCACTTGGGGATCAATTCCTCATACACTTCTCCGTGTTCATCTGTAATAACTATCCGCTGTTTGCCCTTTGTTTCCTTGCCGAAGGTGATGGTGCCCGTGCGCTCTGCTAAAATTGCTGGCTCCTTCGGCTTTCGCGCCTCGAACAAGTCGGCCACACGAGGCAATCCTCCAGTGATGTCGCGCGTTTTTGATGACTCCTGAGGAATACGTGCAACCGCATCTCCCACTGCAACTGCATCACCATCTTCAAGATTCACGATTGCGCCAGCAGGAAGCACATAAGTAGCAGGGAGCTGGGTACCAGGCAGCATCAAGTCCTCGCCTTCGTCATTCACCAAACGGATTGCCGGACGCAGATCCTTGCCCGCACTACCTCGTGTCTTGGGATCAATAACAACGGTTGAACTGAGGCCGGTAAACTCATCGATCTGCTTACTGACAGAGACGCCTTCGACGAAATCTATGAACCGAACGCGACCGGCAATTTCGGTAATAATCGGATGAGTGTGCGGATCCCAACTCGCCACGACGTCACCCGCCTGCACCGATTGGCCATCCCTCACGCTTATTACCGCACCGTAGGGTATTTTGTAGCGCTCCCTTTCACGCCCCATTTCATCAACGACACCGAACTCACCGGAGCGGGACACTGCAATGAGTGTTCCATTGTGATGTTCGACCAGCTTGACATTGTGAAGTCGCACCTCACCCGCCGCCTTCACCTGAATGTTACTGGCAGCGACGGAGCGACTTGCCGCACCGCCGATATGGAAGGTGCGCATCGTCAACTGGGTCCCAGGCTCGCCGATGGATTGGGCGGCAATGACGCCCACAGCCTCGCCTATATTCACCCCATGGCCACGGGCCAGATCTCGACCGTAACATTGTGCACAAACTCCATGCAGCGTTTCACAGGTGATCGTAGACCTGACGAGTACCTCATCGACACCCGCCTCTTCAAGCTCATCGCAAAGACGCTCATCAAGCAGGGTTCCCGCCTTCATCAGGATTTCATCCGCCTCGCCAGGACGCATGACATCACGCGCGAGCACGCGCCCCAAGACGCGCTCTCGCAATGGCTCCACGATATCGCCTCCCTCGATGATGGGGGTCATGATCAACCCTTCCTGAGTACCGCAATCGAATTCCGTGATGACCACGTCCTGCGCCACATCAACCAGCCTTCGAGTGAGATAGCCTGAATTCGCTGTCTTCAGTGCCGTATCCGCCAACCCCTTCCGTGCGCCGTGCGTTGAAATAAAATATTGCAGAACATTCAGGCCTTCACGGAAATTTGCCGTGATCGGGGTTTCGATAATTGATCCATCCGGCTTGGCCATAAGTCCGCGCATACCTGCCAGCTGTCTAATCTGTGCCGCCGAACCACGCGCGCCGGAATCTGCCATCATATAGATGGAATTGAAGGATTTCTGCCGTATTTGGTTACCATTCGCATCAGTTACAGTTTCATTACCCAAGCGGTCCATCATGGCCTTTGCCACCTGGTCATTGGCACGTGACCAGATATCGACCACCTTATTGTAGCGTTCGCCTTTGGTTACCAGACCGGTGGCGTATTGTTCCTCTATTTCTCGAACTTCCTGCTCCGCTTTTTTGAGGATGGCCGATTTCTCATCTGGGGTGGCCATATCTTCCACCCCGAATGAAACGCCGGAGCGCGCTGCATAGTGAAAACCGGTGTACATCAAACGGTCAGCAAAAATGACCGTCGACTTCAGGCCCAAGCGGCGATAGCAAATATTTATTAGATTCGAGATGGCCTTTTTGGTCAGGTCGCGGTCGAAATACGAAAACTCCATGCCTTCGGGAGCGATTTCATAGACAAGCGCACGGCCGGCTGTAGTGTCTTTTACAGAGCTCACGGTTTCAAGCTGACCATCCTCGCGTTTGATCACTTCGGTAATGCGCACTTTCACCCGGCAATGAAGTTCTATCGCTCCGGACTCATAAGCGCGACGCACTTCATTGATATCCGCGAAAGCCATCCCTTCACCACGGGCGTTGACCCGTTCACGCGTCATATAGTACAGGCCAAGCACGATGTCTTGGGACGGCACGATGATTGGCTCGCCATTTGCCGGCGACAAGATGTTGTTTGTCGACATCATGAGGCTACGCGCCTCAAGTTGCGCTTCCAAAGATAGAGGCACGTGCACCGCCATCTGGTCGCCGTCGAAGTCGGCATTGAAGGCCGCGCATACCAGAGGATGGAGTTGAATCGCCTTACCTTCGATGAGAACAGGCTCGAACGCCTGGATACCAAGACGATGGAGCGTGGGTGCCCGATTGAGCATCACCGGGTGCTCACGGATAACTTCTTCCAGCACATCCCAAACTTCAGCGCCTTCACGCTCGACCATTTTTTTGGCCGCTTTAATGGTCGTAGCCAAGCCCCGACGTATCAGCTTTCCAAATATAAATGGCTTGAACAACTCAAGCGCCATCTTTTTAGGCAATCCGCACTGATGTAATTTTAACGTCGGGCCGACCACAATCACCGAACGACCGGAATAATCGACGCGCTTGCCAAGCAAATTCTGGCGAAAACGCCCCTGCTTTCCCTTGATCATATCGGCAAGCGACTTCAATGGACGTTTATTGGTTCCTCTTATCGCCCGCCCGCGGCGGCCATTGTCTAGAAGCGCATCTACGGATTCCTGCAACATACGTTTCTCATTGCGCACGATAATGTCCGGCGCATTGAGCTCCAATAGCCGCTTCAGGCGATTGTTTCGGTTGATCACCCTACGATATAAATCATTCAGATCTGAAGTTGCAAACCGGCCTCCATCGAGCGGCACGAGCGGCCTTAGGTCAGGTGGCAAGACCGGAAGCACAGTTAGAATCATCCATTCGGGCCTGTTCCCCGAATCGATCAGAGACTCGATCAATTTCAATCGCTTGGAAATTCGCTTGAGCTTGGTTTCGGAGTTCGTTTCCGACATTTCCTGACGCAAACGCCCCGCTTCGGCTTTAAGATCAATGCTCTTGAGCAACTCGAGGACAGCTTCTGCGCCCATCCGGGCATCGAACTCATCACCATGCTCTTCGATGGCTTCGAGATAAGTTTCATCGGACAAAAGCTGACCACGCTCCAGCGTCGTCATGCCTGGATCGATAACCACGAAAGCCTCGAAATAAAGCACGCGCTCTATATCCCGCAAGGTCATATCCAGCAATAAACCAATGCGGGATGGCAACGACTTGAGAAACCAAATATGTGCCACTGGGCTGGCTAATTCGATGTGCCCCATGCGCTCGCGCCGAACTTTGGCCTGGGTTACTTCCACGCCACATTTTTCGCACACCACGCCCCTGTGTTTGAGGCGTTTGTATTTCCCGCATAAGCACTCATAATCCTTAACCGGGCCGAATATCTTGGCGCAAAACAGACCATCGCGCTCCGGCTTGAATGTGCGGTAATTGATCGTCTCCGGCTTTTTCACTTCACCATATGACCAGGAACGAATCATGTCAGGCGACGCCAACGCAATCTTGATCGCATCGAAGTCATCCATCTGGCTTTTAGGCTTAAGAATATTGATAAGGTCTCTCATAAGTTGTACCAGCCTCGGTAAGTCAGGGTACTGGCCTGCACAAACCGTACAGGCCGCGGTGTATCAACAGCTCAGTCCTGCTCCAGTCCTATGTCTAGCCCCAAAGAGCGGACCTCCTTCATCAGTACATTGAAGGACTCGGGCATATTCGATTCCATGCGGTAATCGCCGTCAACAATGTTCTTATACATCCTGTTACGGCCGGCGACATCGTCGGACTTGACTGTAAGCATTTCTTGCAGGGTGTAAGCGGCGCCATAAGCTTCCAACGCCCAGACTTCCATCTCTCCAAAACGCTGCCCGCCGAATTGCGCCTTGCCGCCTAACGGCTGTTGGGTAACCAGACTATAGGGCCCAGTTGAACGTGCATGCATCTTGTCATCGACAAGGTGATTCAACTTGAGCATATACATATAACCCACCGTCACGGGTCGCTCGAAGGGTTCGCCAGTACGGCCGTCAATCAGAGTCGTTTGGCCGTTCTCCGGCAAGCCCGCCAAGCTCAGCATTGAGCGTATTTCATCTTCACTGGCTCCATCGAATACCGGCGTCGCCAATGGCACGCCATTCCTTAGGTTACCTGCCATCTCCATGATCTCTTCATCACTGAACGAAGCCAGATCGACCTTTTGGGATGAATCCCCTCCGTTGTAGACACGATCCAGGAAACCGCGCAGCTTATCCGTTTCGGCTTTGGCATCAATCAATTTTGCAATTTGATGACCCAACCCCTTTGCCGCCCAACCTAGATGTGTTTCCAAAACCTGACCGACGTTCATGCGTGAAGGTACGCCCAGTGGATTCAATACGATATCGACAGGCTCCCCTTCTTCCGTATAAGGCATGTCTTCCACTGGAACGATCATCGATATGACGCCTTTATTGCCATGGCGACCCGCCATTTTGTCGCCTGGCTGCAAACGTCTTTTCACCGCCAGATAAACCTTGACCATTTTCAGCACACCCGGCGCGAGATCGTCGCCCTGAGTCAACTTTGTCCGTTCCTCGCGAAGCTTGGCGTCAAAAGAATCCCGCTGTTCGCCAATCATCTTCCCGAGTTCCTCGAGTTTGACGTTGACCTCTTCATTGCGCATACGGATTTCAGTCCAGCGATCCCGCCCAAGTCCTTCGAGATAGGACTTGGTTACCTTCGCGCCCGACTTCAGCCCATTCGGTCCACCTTCTGCAATCTTGCCTACAAGAAGCTTCTCCATTCTGGAGTAAACGTCGTTCTCATAAATGCGCAGTTGATCGGCAAGATCCTTCCTGATGCGTTCGAGCTCTGCCTCTTCAATCGCCTTGGCGCGCGAATCCTTCTCAACGCCATCCCGCGTGAACACTCTGACATCAATCACAGTGCCCTCCATACCCGAAGGAACACGAAGAGAAGTATCTTTAACGTCAGATGCCTTTTCCCCAAATATGGCCCGCAGTAATTTCTCTTCCGGCGTTAATTGAGTTTCCCCCTTGGGTGTAACCTTGCCCACCAGGATATCTCCAGGTTTCACATCGGCACCAATAAATACGACCCCCGCTTCATCCAGCTTATTAAGCAGGCTTTCATTGACATTCGGAATATCAGATGTAATTTCTTCCGATCCCAGCTTGGTATCACGCGCCACACAAGTCAATTCTTCAATGTGAATCGATGTATATCGGTCTTCCTGTACCACTCGTTCTGAGATGAGAATCGAGTCTTCGAAGTTGTATCCATTCCAGGGCATGAATGCGACCAACATGTTTTGTCCAAGCGCGAGTTCGCCAAGGTCTGTAGAGGAGCCATCGGCCAGCGCATCGCCTCGCTCGATCTTATCCCCAGGCTTCACCAAAGGCCTTTGATTGATGCAGGTGTTTTGATTCGAACGGGTATATTTAGTCAGATTGTAGATATCTACCCCAGGCTCTCCCTGCCTTGTTTCTGTGTCATTGACCCGAATAACTATGCGGGCTGCATCGACGGAATCGACCACTCCGCCCCGCTTCGCCTTGACGGTAGAACCCGAATCCATGGCCACGATGCGTTCCACGCCCGTTCCAACAAGAGGTTTTTCAGCTTTCAAGCAAGGCACAGCTTGACGCTGCATATTGGAACCCATGAGAGCACGATTAGCATCGTCATGCTCGAGAAACGGGATCAACGCCGCTGCCACCGACACGATCTGTTTTGGAGAGACATCCATAAACTGCACTTTGTCGGGAGTAGACATGGCGAATTCATTCATGTGCCGACAAGAAATCATGTCGTCCACGAACCGGCCTTCATCATCCAATCGAGCGTTTGCCTGCGCGATAATATATTGAGCCTCTTCGATCGCCGACAAGTACACAATCTCATCGGTAGCCCGGCTATCAACTACTTTCCGATAGGGCGTCTCTAAAAACCCATACTCATTGGTGCGCGCATACAGCGCCAATGAATTGATCAACCCAATATTTGGCCCCTCAGGTGTCTCGATCGGGCATACGCGTCCGTAGTGGGTGGGATGCACATCACGAACTTCAAAGCCAGCTCTTTCGCGAGTCAACCCTCCCGGGCCCAACGCGGAGATTCTGCGCTTGTGTGTGACCTCAGACAGAGGATTGTTCTGATCCATGAACTGAGACAACTGAGAAGACCCAAAGAACTCCTTGATGGCTGCGGCGACCGGTTTGGCGTTTATGAGCTCCTGCGGCATCAAGCCTTCACTTTCGGCAACTGTCAAGCGTTCCTTGACGGCCCGTTCGACACGCACCAGGCCGACGCGAAACGCATTCTCCGCCATTTCGCCAACGCAACGTACGCGCCGATTTCCCAAATGATCGATGTCGTCAACGACCCCATTGCCATTGCGAATATCTATCAATGTCTTCAACACATCGATAATATCTTCATTCGTCAATGTTCCCGGCCCAGTCAGCTCTTCACGCCCTACACGACGATTGAACTTCATTCGCCCGACAGCAGAAAGATCATAGCGCTCAGGATTAAAGAAAAGGTTTTCGAACAGATTTTGGGCTGCATCCTTGGTTGGAGGCTCTCCTGGACGCATCATCCGGTAAATTTCAACCTGAGCCTCAAGCTGCGAACGAGTCGGATCTAGTGCAAGAGTGGAGGAAATATATGGGCCGTGATCAAGCTCGTTTATATAGATGATATGAAAGTCTTTGATGCCCGCTTCTCGAAGCTTGGCAAGCAACTCATCAGTTAACTCATCATTTGCATTGGCAATCAATTCGCCTGATGCCTCATCAACGACATCTTGCGCCAATACCTTGCCATAGAGATATTCTGCCGGCACCTTAAGACTACTTATCCCGGCTTTTTCCATTTGCCTAATATGGCGCGCACTAATCCGCTTACCCGCTTCGACCAGGACCTTTCCATCTACAACGATATCCGAAACAGCGGTTTCACCTCGTAGACGATCAGGCACGATCTCCACCTCGTAACCACCGTCATTCAATGCATGTACAGTGATTTTGTCGAAGAAAAGATCGAGTATTTGCTGATTATTGTAACCAAGAGCACGTAACAGTATGGTTGCTGGCAACTTTCTCCTGCGATCGATGCGAACAAAAATGTTGTCCTTGGGATCGAATTCAAAGTCCAGCCACGAACCGCGGTATGGAATCACTCGCGCATTGAAGAGCAACTTACCCGAGGAATGCGTTTTTCCTTTGTCATGATCAAAAAACACGCCGGGTGAACGATGCAACTGGGAAACAATGACCCTTTCAGTACCGTTGATCACGAATGTACCGTTTTCGGTCATGAGCGGCATTTCGCCCATATAAACTTCCTGCTCTTTCACATCCTTGATGACCTTAGAGCCGGCTGGAGCATCTTTGTCATAGATCACTAGCCGTAACAGAACCCTCAATGGCGCTGCATAGTCCTGACCCCGTAGTTGGCACTCATTGACAGTAAATACAGGTTCGCCGAACCGATAACTGACAAAATCCAGGATCACATTCTCAGAATGGCTGACGATTGGGAAAACCGTTTTGAACGCGCTTTGCAAACCTATATCTTGGCGCTCATCGAGCAATACATCATGCTGAAGAAACTGGCGGTATGATTCGATCTGGGTTGCCAATAGATAGGGGACATCCAAGATCTGGGGCTGTTTTCCAAAGTCCTTACGGATACGCTTTTTTTCAGTGTAGCTGTACGCCATCACGGTTCCTCACTACAAAATCGAAAATATGATCGGGCTGCAACCACTCACAACAAAAAGTGGTTGACCAGTGTCACCACGCGAATTTTTGCTCATTACTCATTAGACGCACCACCGACTAACGGCATGTGATTTGAAAGGGTGTATTACGGTGAGTCAACGGCTAGCACCCCGGATGATTCAGTTTGCTGAACCCCTCTGCCTTTATATCTATCGGACTCGGCAAGAGCCCATTTGGTGATGCCATATTGGGTTTTGATTCAATGCCTGCTTCCAAGTACACCATTACCCACATACATCAAAATACTGACATCCAATTCCAGTAGATTTCGACTCGAATCTCCGAACATGGATTGATCTGGCTTACAAACCGGAAAAGGCCGGCAGTGATAGCACTACCAGCCATTTCCAAAAAGGCGTACTACATCCAGTTGAGCAGTACGCTTATTTGAGTTCGACGGTTGCACCCGCCTCTTCAAGCTGCTTTTTGAGGTTTTCAGCCTCATCCTTGGATACGCCTTCCTTGACGACTGAAGGCGCGCTTTCCACCAAGTCTTTCGCCTCCTTCAGGCCAAGGCCAGTTGCGGCGCGCACAGCCTTGATAACGGCGACTTTGTTGCTTCCGAAACTATTCAGAACAACATCAAACTCGGTTTTTTCTTCCGCGGCAGCTGCTTCGCCGCCGGTGGCCGCAGGAGCGGCTGCAACAGCTGCCGCAGCGGTAACACCAAATTTCTCTTCCATGGCGGATATGAGGTCAACAACCTCCATTACAGTCATGTTAGAAATTGCTTCAAGAATGTCTTCTTTTGAAACTGCCATGTCACTTCTCCAGTTTAGATACCCGAATCAAAAAGTTTGCCATCAAGCAGCCGATTGCTTTTGATCGCGAATTGCAGCTACGGTTCTGACCAGCTTACCCGGCACCTCATTCAAAGTACGGGCAAACTTGTCAAGCGGCGCACGCATTACGGCCATCAGCATGCTGATAGCTTGATCATACGTCGGCAAGCTCGCGAGACGCTCAAGCTCATTTGCATCAAGTTTCTGGCCACTCACGGCCAAAAACCTAACCTTCAGCTTGTCGCTGGTTTTGGTGAACTCTTTGATAACACGCGCGGCCGCCCCCGGATCCTCTAGAGAAAAAGCCAGCAATAAAGGCCCCACAAGGTCATCGCTTATACATTCAAATTCGGTGCCTTGTATGGCTCTACGCGCCAAAGTATTTTTCACCACCCGCAGATACACGCCCTCTTCACGCGCCTTTCGACGCAGCTCATTGAGCTGTTCCACGGTCATTCCACGATATTCCGCAGCTACCGCGGAATATGCGCTCGCAGCTACCGCAGCAACTTCCGAAACGACTCGCTTTTTGTCTTCCAGATTTAATGCCACGATTTCATCTCCTACTGCTCGGGGAGGCTCAGCACCTCACCGTTTGCCGATTTTGATACTCCAGTACCAAAATGATTCACGATGCCCCGACCAGTTAATGGATTCGGGTTTCATCGTCTACGCAGGCCCATTGATTAAGCTGTAATAACAGCACCTGCGGTCTGGGACGAGGTACCTCCTTGTACATCCCTCCACAACGATCAACGCTGCAGAATACTAAAAACCAAATCAAACCTCGAGAGTGCCGTGATCAACCCGCACACCCACTCCCATCGTGGATGATACGGTTACCGCCTCTATATAGACACCTTTAGCGGTTGACGGCTTGGCCTTGATCAGCGCGCTCATCAGCGCATTTAGATTTCCTTTTAACGCATCGACTTCGAAATCCGCCTTGCCAATGCTGCAATGAATGATACCGGCCTTGTCTGTACGATAGCGCACCTGTCCGCCCTTGGCATTCTTCACCGCTGTCGCCACATCAGAGGTCACCGTACCCACCTTGGGATTTGGCATCAATCCGCGCGGCCCAAGTATCTGCCCAAGCTGACCGACTACGCGCATAGCATCAGGAGTTGCGATCACGACATCGAAGTCCAACTTGCCCGCTTTAACTTCTGCCGCCAGATCATCCATGCCTACCTTATCAGCACCCGCCTCAAGAGCGGCCTCGGCATTGGCCCCCTGGGCAAAAACAGCCACACGCACGCTCTTGCCCGTGCCATAAGGCAACACGGTAGAGCCTCGTACAACTTGATCTGACTTGCGAGGATCCACGCCGAGATTGACTGCCACATCCACCGATTCCACAAACTTGGCGATAGCCGTTTTTTTAACTATCTCAAGAGCCTCTCCGGCAGAATACGCTTTCCCCGGCTCAATCAACTTCCTGATCTCGCGCATACGTTTACCCGGTTTAGCCATCTCAGACGCCCTCCACATCGATTCCCATTGACCGCGCGGTACCTGCCACTGTCCTGACGGCCGCCTCCATGTCTGCAGCAGTCAAGTCAGGCATTTTTACTTTCGCCACCTCTTCAAGCTGTTCCCGAGTCGCCTTACCGACTTTGGATGTATTCGGCGTACTGCTCCCCTTGTCCAAACCAAGCGTCTTTTTCAGCAAAACGGATGCGGGAGGGGTTTTGATGACGAAAGTGAAACTACGATCCGAATAAACCGTAATGATGACTGGGAGAGGCAATCCCGCTTCCACGTCTTGGGTCTGTGCATTGAACGCCTTGCAGAACTCCATTATGTTTACGCCATGCTGCCCCAAAGCAGGGCCTACTGGCGGACTAGGATTGGCTTTTCCGGCTGGCACCTGAAGCTTTATATAGCCTGTTACTTTCTTTGCCATTGATCATGCTCCTGCGGGTACATACGCCATTAGCTCCCCGCAACTCAAGTTATTAAAAAACCTTTAAACCTTCTCTACTTGGTCAAACCCCAATTCGACTGGCGTGGAACGTCCGAATATCTGAACCGCCACCAGAAGCCGGCTTTTATCGTAATTCACCTCTTCGACCACTCCATTGAAGTCATTGAATGGCCCCTCTTTGACACGAACCACTTCACCCACCTCAAACAAAACTTTCGGCCTAGGCTTCTCCGTACCTTCCTGAATCCGGTTCAAGATGGCTTGCGCCTCACGGTCGGATATCGGGGAAGGTTTCTCCGGTGTACCACCAATGAAACCAAGGACTTTGGGTACATTTCGAATCAGATGCCATGTTTCATCATTCATGTCCATCTGGATCAGAACATAGCCCGGAAAGAATTTCCTTTCACTACGCTTTTTTTGCCCTTCGCGCATTTCCACCACTTCTTCGGTTGGCACCAGAACCTCACCGAAATGATCCTGCATTCCAGCGCGAGCAATTCTCTCCTCTATCGCTTTCTTAACCTGACGCTCGAAGCCTGAGTAGGCGTGAATTACATACCATCGCAACATCTCAGCCCCCATAACCCATCAACATTTTTATCGCCCACGCAAGAAACAAATCGAGCCCCCAGAGAGCAAGTCCAACCACTATGACCAAGGCAATGATGACCAAAGTTACCTGAGTGGTTTCTGTTCGCGTAGGCCACACCATCTTGCGGACTTCAGTTCGGGAATCCAGCAAAAACTGCCAGACCCGCCTTCCTGGCGCCGTCGTATAAAATATACCGGCCGCAAGTCCTGCTAGGAACAGCATACCCAAGACCCGAAAAACCACCATCTGACCGGAAAAATAATAAAAGCCGGAAACTGCCAAAATAATCAGCAGGACAGATGTGGATATCTTTAGAAGATCTATCGCAGATCGAGCCGATACGGCTTTTTCAGCCATCTTATTAATTGCCTGTCACCTGACTTTGACGTGCAAAATCTCACGCCCGCCTAGAAATGGCAGGCCAGGAGGGACTTGAACCCCCAACCTGCGGTTTTGGAGACCGCTGCTCTGCCAATTGAGCTACTGGCCTAAATTTCAAACACAGACAGCCGCGGGTGAATATCTCTATTCTCCACCCACGGCTGTCTGCACTGTATTACTCGAGGATTTTCGACACCACGCCGGCGCCCACGGTGCGACCACCTTCACGAATCGCAAACCGCAAACCTTCTTCCATCGCAATCGGCGCTATCAGAGATACAGTCATCGCCACATTGTCTC
>Ga0256829_1002000_pt1 | contig 15732 bp, 12 predicted proteins | sample 131447metaG_FD_185979 | JGI IMG/M metagenome (GOLD analysis project Ga0256829, IMG submission 185979) | Hydrothermal vent microbial communities from Lau Basin, Pacific Ocean - 131-447 | ecosystem: Environmental > Aquatic > Marine > Hydrothermal vents | place: Pacific Ocean: Lau Basin | collected...
AATATTTTTATATAATCACTTTCTAATTTTAGGACAGGTGGGTGAGTTGGCTGAAACCACATCCCTGCTAAGGATGCGTACTGGTAACGGTACCGAGGGTTCGAATCCCTCCCTGTCCGCCATCTATACAATTTCATATAATCTTAAATAACCTATAAAAGCCCTAAATATCAAACTTCATAAGCAAATTATAATCTAACTTAGTCTAAAATAACCTTATACAATCTTTGTATTGTTGTTACTTGACTTGATACTTTGGTACTTTTTAGCAAAAATGCTCAAGGGTGCTAAGTAACAAAAAGCTAAAAAAGGATTATAAAATGCCCAAAATACCGACACCTTTAACAGATACAAAAATCAAGAAATCAAGGTTTAAGGTTAAAAACTATACTTTATCAGACGGTAAAGGGCTGCACTTACTCATTAAAGCAAATGGAGTGAAGCTATGGGAGTTTGTATATACAAGCCCAACAAAACATAAAAGGCGAAAAAGTACCTTTGGAAACTACCCAGATGTTACTTTGGACAAAGCAAGACAAAAACGCACAGAGTATCGAAGTATCATAAATGATGGTATCGACCCGATAGACTACTTTAGAGAGCAAAAGAAAAATGAGAAAAACAATGAGAGCGGATTATTTGAAAATGTAGTTAAAGAGTGGCTTGAAATAAAACAAAGAGAAGTAAAGGCAGATTATATCAAGCCAAAGACCTATCAGCGATTAGAGAGCCTTTTGTTAAATGATACCGTGCCACACTTCAAAAAGATAAATATCAGAGATATAAAACATTACGACATAACCAAAATAATAGAACTCAAAAATAAAACAGCTTCAGTCAGTGCAAAAAGACTACTCCAATACCTCAACAGGTTATGGCTTTATGCAATAAGCAAAGGATATACAGATTTTAATATCATAGCAAACATAGACAAAGGAGCTCACATCACAAGAACAGCGGTAAAACATTTTGCTTGCATTACTGATTTGACCGTCCTAGAAGAGCTTATAAATGCAATTTACAATTATAACGGACATTACAGCACTAAAAATGCTTTAAAGCTTGTATTGCATATCCCACTAAGAGCTAAAAATCTTGTAACTCTCAAATGGGAACATATAGATTTTGATAAGCAACTTTTAACCATACCAAGAGAAGAGATGAAAGTCAGTAATCAGAACTTAAAAGATTTTACTATGCCCTTAACCTCATCGGTTATCAATATACTAAAAGACCAACATCAATTTACATCAAATAGAAGATATGTTTTTGCAACAGACAGAGGGGAACATTTAAACATAGAGAGTACAAATAGAGCATTGCAAAGGTTAGGCTTTAATGATGAGAAAAGATGTAGAAAACAGCGAACGCATAGCTTTAGAGCCACATTTAGAAGCTTAGCCAATACATACCAAACACAACACAAAGTAAGCCACGAAGCCAAAGAGAGAGCATTAGACCACACAACAGGCAAGGAAGTAGAACAATCATATACTCACGGGGCAGATTATATGGAAGAGTTAAAAATTTTGATGAACTGGTGGAGTGAGTTTGTAGAGGGTATGTTAGATGAGGGGGTTAAAAATGTATAGTGATGAAGATTGCGAAGATGATATGCGATTTATTATATCGAATAAAGACGAGTTGAAACTGGATAATCTTACATTTGATGATATGGACTTGCTGGAAGAATATGCTCCAAAATTATTTAATACATACGACGGTAAAAATTTAGAACAAGTTATGCTTAATCTAGCAATAAAACTTCATAATTATAGAACTGATATTCTTAGTGGAGAAATTGGTAAAGAACTAGATGGAGCATTTTATCCTGAAGTAATGTCACATAAAACAGATAAAGTAAAGCAAGATACATTAGCAAAATATTCAAAAGCTATAATTAATCTTATATTCGAAAAAGAAGCTGGAACAGATAAAGGACTAGAACTTGTGAATAAGCTTTATGATGTTATAAAAAAACCTGAAGATTATTTGTTATTAAAAAGTCCAATTTTTTATCCATCAAAAAAAAGAATAAAAGAATATTTATATGCACTAAAATTAAGAGGAAAAACAACAGAAATAAATAATTTTATCAATGCTATAAAAAACTGAAGATAACTACAAAAATACCTATATCCTTTACTTAAAGCCCTAGAATTAGGTAAAAAATCTTCGCCTCCCCCATTTGGGGGAAACCAAGAAAATGCTACCGATATAATTTCACCATACAAACTTGTATAAAATCAAACAATACAAAGGAAAGGCAATGAGTGAAATTAAAACACAATTACTAAGAGCTAAAGATGTAGCCAAGATATGCGGAATTGGATTGAGCACAGTTTGGAGGTATAGCCACTTAGGCAAAATAACACCTGTTAAAATAAGTGACGGTGTAACAGCATTTAGAATGAGCGAGATAGAAAAAGTTTTTAAACTTAAGACAGAGATTTAACAATGAAACAATTTAAATTATCTCTCGACAAGTTTGAAATTATAGCACTAGATAACTGTAACTTTGGACTTTATGAGACCAGAGAGAAGAAATCATTTAGAGGCAAGAAATCACAAGGTAAAACAAAAGAGCTACACGGCTACTATTCAGATTTAGCAAGTGCTTTAAATAAGATAGCGAAACTAGCCTTTTTAAGAGAAGACGACCTTTGTATCGTCCAAGACCTCAAAGAGGCTACAGAGACACTCACAGCACACCTAAACGAGAGATTTGGGAATATAAAGCCAAAACATTTCAAAAAGAATGAAATTTTACATCGAAAAGAGGGTCATTATGAATAGCAGATAAAACCTCATCACAAAATTGTTTTATAGAGTGATGAGGTGTATTGTGTTTTGCGACTACAATTCTATCTAAATACTCTCTATAAATCAAACCCAAAATAATTTAAAAAAGTGCCTTTGAGTAGGACAATAAAGCTCACTCAAAAAAAGGCCTATAAAAAAGAAATGCAAAGATAAAAAAGGACAAAATAAATGAGAAGAGATAGCATAGTAGCCTTAATATTACAGAGGCTTTTAAAGCTATTAAAGGTTTAGGCTAGATGATACGCCCTCTACTTCTACAAAGTGCTTTTATAGGTTTACGAATGCCACTAGACAGCTATAAAAAAGTAGAGGGCAAACTACCGACTCCAAGTTATGAAAATATTTTAATATCGAGTAGCGGTGAAAAGGAAATAATTGTAATTTATGAGATAGAACATCACCTAAAAACATCAAAACAATATCAATGGTTATCAGATATTAAGATACATCTAAAAAGAAATCTTTTTATTGATTTTGATTTTGTAACAGAATTTTATATCAATGAATACTCTACATGTAGAGGTGTAAAATACTCGCTAGATGAATTGTCAAAAGTTTTTAAAGGTGATTTTATCAAATATCCAAAACCTATGTACCCAGCTACTAAAAAAGAACTCTATCAAAGATTGGTTTGGTATGCGACCAGGCTAAAAGACAAAGAGCTTTTGACACTAGAAGCAATCTATGCAGTAGCTTTGAAGTTTAACCAGACAATCGGAAATGAGTACCAGCAAAAAGAACTATTTAAAAAGAGTTATAAGGCTTATAGTTTCATAATGGCTCACCACGAGAGAAAAACCAAACAAGAGGTAATGTTAATCAAAAAGAAAAACGGAGCCAAGAGAGGACAGCAGAGAACGCAGGAGAGACAAAGATTAATAGAGCAGATAAAAAAGCTCATACCTCAACACTTAAAACCAAATGGAAGACCAAATTTGAGTGCGATAGCTAAAGTGCTAAATGTTAGACGAGAAACGGTAAGCAGAATATTTAAACTATTAATAACAGCGACTTTTATATTTTGGATAAAAACCTCTTTAGAATATAACTCTTTTTCTAAACGATTAGAGAGGGTGGCAAATGGATATACCATATTACGGAGTGCTAAAGTCACACTTTTTAAGGAAGCCCATTTAAAGGGATTTAAGAGAGGTCAATTTTATCAAAAAGGTAAAAAAGGATAGATTATAATATACGGAGTGCTAAAGTCACACTTTTTAAGAATTTTATATACTTTAATAACTAAAAATGTATAGTTTTTTGACACTATAAAAAAAGGTGATTGAAAATAAGATATTATCTTTAGCATAAAGGGTGTATCCGAAAACTAGCATAATTCAAGAAATGTAATCGGTGTAGTAGTTATATTTTTTTTCTTTAGATTTTGAAAAAAGAATAATTTTTAAGTAAAATACATTAAATGGATTTAAGCCTTTTGTTTGCATTTTAAAGAATTATTCTTTTTTAAATGGGAAGAAATAAATAAAAAGGAGGTAAAAATACATTTATTATAAAATTAAAAAGAGGAGTAAACATGAAATTCGATTATAGTAAATTAAGTGACAAGCAATTAAAGGCAATGGCTAAGAGAACCGAAGCGATAAGACGGAAGCATAAAAAAAGGGAGCGAGTAGCTACAAAAGAAGAGGACAAAATCTTTAAGAAATTGAGCGAAGGAAAAACCCCCTCTTTTTAAAATTATCTTCAATTTCAGCATAAATCTTTACTTTTTCGTCAGCTGAAATATTGTTTAAATCATTAGATATAAGTTGATTAGCAAGAAAATAATTAAGCAAGATGGTAAGGATATTAATTTATATAAATTTTTAATATGAGTAAAGACAGGCCAACAAGAGTTTTTTCAAAAACTCATCCAAAAATCAGATTTACTATTTGTAAATGGAGAAAAAATAACTCTGCACGACACAAGGCACCTACTTATGCCAACAATGGCGGTTGAAATAGAAAATGCTACACTGGTGGATAAATATATTTCTCACTCTCATAATGGAGCTATGATGGATACTTATTTGTCTTTTTCATACGAAAAGAGAAAAGAAGTCTTTGAGAAATTGGGAGATTATAAGAAGTAACCCTACTGTGGAAACTATAAAGAAATAAATTGATAATGATAAAATAAATTACATAATAGGCATTTTTTGATTTAGTTTGTTTTAACTATGTTTATTTATATGAAAAGTTAGAAAAATAGTTCTTTCAATTACAAATATTTTGGTTAAATTAGCTTCTGCTCCAAAAGGTGATACAAAAAATTAAATATATCACCACCAATATAATAAGTTAATTATCCATATTTCGCTAAAATGTAAAACATTCAACAATTAGGAGTAGTAATATCAATTTCACTCAATACCACTCAAAATATTATGCCGAAATATTAACACTTCAAAATAGTGCTAATTCTATTGACAGACTGTCTCAGTCAATCTTTAATGCTCAGATAGACTTGAACCCTCATCAAGTTGAAGCAGCTCTATTTGCTTTTAAGTCTCCTTTATCAAGTGGTGTTATCTTAGCTGATGAAGTAGGTCTTGGTAAGACTATTGAAGCTGGTCTTGTTCTTACACAATATTGGAGCGAGAGGAAAAGAAAAATTATTATCATAACTCCAGCCAGTCTTAGAAAGCAGTGGTCAATGGAGTTAAAAGAAAAATTCTTTTTAGATAGCTTTATCTTGGATGGCAAGAGTTATAAGGATGAAATAGTCAAAGGGAATAGATACCCATTTGAACAAAAAGACAAGATACTTATCATTTCATACCAATTTGCTTCAAGACATAGTGAGGCATTATTTTTAGCAGGTTTTCAACTATCAGTTATAGATGAAGCTCACAAGATGAGAAATTATCACCGTGGTGAAAAAGCAAAAATGTCATTTGCTATTGCTACTGCTCTAAGAGATACTAAAAAGATTTTACTTACTGCTACACCACTTCAAAACTCTTTACTTGAAATTTTTGGTCTTGTAAGTGTTATAGATGATTTTGTATTTGGAGATAGAAAGTCTTTTAGAAAACAATTTTCTTCTACTGTTTTAACTACAAGTGATATAAACGACTTAAAAGAAAGACTAAAACCAATAGTAAAAAGAACTCTGAGAAAAGATGTTGTCGAGTATATTAACTACACTAAGAGAATACCAATAGTTGAAGAATTTACTCCATCTAAAGAAGAAATTGCTCTTTATGATTTAATCTCTGATTTTTTACTAAGTGAGGATTTATACTCTATACCTAAAGCACAAAGAACACTTATTACTTTAGTTATAAGAAAACTACTTGCTTCATCTACCACTGCCATTATGGGAACTTTATCAACACTAATAAAACGACTTAGAAAAATGGTTGTTGAAAAAAGAATAACTCAAGAAGATTTAGAGCTTATAACAGATGATGAAGATGAACTTATAGAAGATTATTTTGAAGAAGAAAGTGATACACCGACAGAGATACTATTTCAAGAAGTAAGACTACTTGATGACGACATAGAAGCTATTGAAAGAGAGATAGGAGAGCTTGAAACATTTATAGAGTTAGCAAAAACTATAGAGATAGATACTAAAGCAAAATCACTTTTAAGTGCTTTAACTAAAGGCTTTGAACAACAAATTAAGTTAGGTGTTAAAAATCAAAAAGCGATTATCTTTACAGAGAGTAGAAGAACACAACAGTTTTTATTTGACTACCTTGAGAGCAATGGCTTTAAGGAAAAAGTAGTTTTGTTCAATGGAACAAATACAGACCCTAAATCAAAAGAGATATACAAGGCTTGGTTAGAGAAGCATAAAGATAGCGATAGAGTAACTGGCTCAAAAACAGCCGATATGAAACAAGCCATAGTGGATTTCTTCAAAGATGAAGCTTCTATTATGATAGCAACAGAAGCAGGAAGTGAGGGTATAAACTTACAGTTTTGTAATATGCTTATCAACTATGACCTACCTTGGAACCCTCAACGAATAGAGCAAAGAATAGGTAGAGTTCATAGATATGGACAAAAGTTTGATGTAGTTGTTATAAACTTCTTAAACAAGAAAAATGCTGCTGATAGAAGAGTATATGAACTCTTATCAACTAAGTTTAATCTCTTTGAGGGTGTATTTGGTGCTTCTGATGAAGTGCTTGGGAGTATAGAAGACAATATTGATATTGAAGATAGAATACTCAAAATATATAATACTTGTAGAGATGATAAAGCGATAGAAGAAGCCTTTAATAAACTTCAAGATGAGATGAGTGCTAAGATAGAGGAAACAACACTAAAAACAAGACAATCCCTCTTAGATAACTTTGATGAAGATGTTCATTTAAGGCTTAAAAATACAGAACTTAGAAGCAGCGAAACAGTAGATAGATTTTCAAGTGTCTTCTGGGATATTACTAAAGCAGAGTTAAAAGATAGAGCAATATTTGATGAGGAAAAGAAAGAATTTGAATATCAAGGGCATATTTATCAACTTATATCAGTTTCAAAAACAAACCCAAATCAAAATGCTCATACTTATAGACTAAATAGCTCACTTGGAGAAGAAGTAATCAATAGAGCTAAACAAAGAGAGTTAAAACAAACTAAACTTATCTTTGACCTCACACACAACAAATACAAAATATCTGTTCTTGATGACTATAAAGGAAAAAGAGGTTATCTTAAAGCCACAAAAGTATCTATACAGTCGTATGACTTAGAAGAGTATGTAATTATTACAGCACTTACAAGTGATTATAAACTATTAGATGAAGAAGTTGCTACAAAGCTATTATCTCTTGAAGCGACACTTAACACTAAGGTAAATATTGACACTAACGACACTGAAAAGTTAGAGTATGAATACCTCAAACAAAAAGATATAATCCTAAAAGCAAATGAAGAGACAAACCAAACTCACTTCATAAACCAAAGCTCAAAACTCCATAAGTGGGCTGAGGATAAATTAGCAAGTATTGAAAAAGAGTTAAAAGATACAAAAGCTAAACTCAAAGAGTTAAATCGCCAAGCACTCATTACTGAAAATATAGCAGAACAAACAGATATACAGCTTCAGATAAAAGCACAAGAGAAGAAAAGAAGAAAGATACAAAGAGAGATTTTTGATATTGAAGAAGAGATTGAAGAACAAAGGGATGAGTTGATAGAAGAACTTAAAAAAGCAAAAGAACAAACGGTTATAACTAATGAATTATTTACAATACAATGGGAGATTATATAGATGGCACAAACTGAAAATCAAAAGAAACTACTAAAAATACTTAACGAGATATTCCAACTTGACCAGAGTGATTTAGACTTTGGAATTTATCGTATTATGAACTCTAAGAGTAAAGAGATAAAAGAGTTTTTAGATAATGACCTCTTATCAAGTGTAGCAAGTGCCTTTAGCTCAAACGACAATAACTCAATACAAAAAGAGTTAGATGAAGCTATTGGGCAAGCACAAGCACTTGGAGCAGATCCAGAGACACTTCCAAAAGTAATAGAACTCAGACAACAGTTATCTTCAACAACATCTTCAGAGAGCCTTGAAAATGATGTATTCTCTCACTTAGCCAACTTCTTTAAGAGATACTATAAAGATGGGGATTTTGTAAGCCTTAGAAGATACAAAAAAGATACTTATGCCATACCTTACGAGGGAGAAGAGGTAAAACTTCATTGGGCAAATAGCGACCAATACTACATAAAAAGTGGGGAATACTTTAGAGATTATACTTTTAGAGTAAATGATAAAACTATACACCTAAAGCTTAGTGATGCCCAAACAGAGAGCAACAACAACAAAGCCACAAGCGATAAAGAGAGAAGATTTGTCATCCAAGATGTCAATCCTTGTGAAGTTATAGATAATGAACTCTACATAAACTTTGAGTATAAAGCCATAGGTAAAGAGAACCAAGAGAAGCTAAATGAAAAAGCTATAACTAAAGCACTTGAAAATATTGATGATATTGAGTTTATAAATGCTCTTAATACTTTAGCACCGACAGAGAAAAATAAGAGTAGAACAATATTTGAGAAGCACTTAAAGAGCTATACAAGTAGAAACAGTTTTGACTACTTTATACACAAAGACTTAGGTGGATTTCTGAGCCGTGAGTTAGACTTTTATATTAAAAATGAGATGTTGTTTTTAGATGACATTATGGATAATCCTATCAAGTATGAAGAGGTTATGAGTAAGATTAAAATCTTCAAGAGTGTTTCTCAAAAAATTATAGATTTTCTAACACAACTTGAAGAGTTACAAAAGAAGTTATGGGAGAAGAAAAAGTTTATCATAGAGACTAACTACTGTATCACTCTTGATAAAATTGATGAAGAGTATTATGAAGAGATTTTGTCTTGTAAAGAGCAGTTAGCAGAGTGGAAAGAGCTTTTTGATATAGATATAAAGAGTGTTGAAGAGTTAAAAGAGGAAAAATACCTTGTATTGGATACTAAGTTTTTTGATATGAAGTTTAAGTATAAACTTCTCAGTGAGTTTGATAATCTTGATGAAGAGTTAGATGGAGTGCTTATCAATAGTGAGAACTTTGGGGCATTAACTTTACTTCAAAATAGATATAAAGAGCAAATACAGACTATATATATTGACCCTCCTTATAATACAAATGCTTCTGAAATAATCTATATGAATGGATATAAACACAGTAGTTGGCTCTCTTTACTGGAGAATAGACTTGCTTTATCCCATAGCTATCTAAGAAATGATGGGATAATTGAAGTAGCAATAGATGATGAGGAACAAAGATTTTTACATTTACTTCTTGATAATAGTTATGGTGCTACAAATTTTATTTCAAATTTAGCAATTCAACATAATCCTAAAGGTAGAGACCAGGAGCATATTGCTTCATCTCACGAGTATTTAATAATGTATGCTAAAAATAAACAATTTGCTTCTACTAATAGTTTTATAATTAAAGGTAAGGACTTTGAAACTAAGTATCCAATGGTAGATAATAATGGTAGATATAGGGAACTACCATTAAAACGAACTGGTTCTGACTCACTTAGAACAGATAGACCGTATATGTTTTTTCCTTTTTTAATTAATAAATCAACTAATGAATTATCTATCGTATCAGAGGATGAGTATAAAGGTATTTATAATTCAGAAACAAAAGAGTTTAATGATGATTATGTAGTTTCTCTAAAAAATAAATATGAAAATGAAGGATATTATTTTATTTTACCTAAAAATGACAAAGGTATGTTTTTAAGATGGAGATGGGGATATGAAACTTCAAAAGAAGCCATTATAAATAAAGAGTTAATTGTAAAAAGTAATACAGTCTATAATAAAGATAGAAGTAATGATAAAGTAAAACCAAAATCTATATGGTATGGAGAGAAATATGATGCTTCAAGTAAAGGAACAAACTTAATAAAAAATATTTTTAATGAAAAAAGATTTGATTATCCAAAAAGTTTATATGCTGTTATGGATGCTTTAGTAATAGGAACGAATAGTAATTCTACGGTTCTTGATTTTTTTGCTGGTTCAGGAACAACAGGACACTCTGTTATTAACTTAAACCGTAAAGACAACGGAAAAAGAAAATATATCTTAGTAGAAATGGGAGAGTATTTTAATACAGCTACAAAGCCAAGAATACAAAAAGTAATCTACTCAGACTCTTGGAAAGATGGCAAACCAACTACAAAAAATGGTATATCTCAAATCTTCAAATACTTCAAACTTGAAAGCTATGAAGACACTCTCAATAACCTTGAGTTCAAAAAAACAAAAGAGCAACAAGCTACCTTAGATATGTATCCTCAAGCAAAAGAGGATTATATGCTTCACTACTCTTTAGATGTAGAGAGCCAAAGCTCACTCTTATCAATAGATACCTTTAGCACTCCATTTGATTATAAACTCAAAATTGCTACTTCAAGTGTTGGAGAAACAAAAGAGACTGCTATTGACTTGGTAGAAACATTTAACTACCTCTTAGGACTTGTAGTAAAACGAATAGAACTACTAAAAGGCTACCTTGTAGTAGAGGGACAAAACCTTAAAAAAGAGAAAATCCTTATTATCTGGAGAGATGGACAGAGTAGTGAAGAGTTAAATGAGTTCTTCAAAAAAATGGATTGGTCTGTATATGACAGAGAGTTTGATACCATCTATGTAAATGGAGACAATAACTTAGATAATTTACGAAAAGATGAAGACCACTATAAAGTGAAACTAATAGAGCAAGAGTTTAAGAGACTTATGTTTGGAGAGTAAGAGATGAAATTCAACGAAAAATTAGTATTAAACTCTTACTTATTATCGCTTTTTGGTGTTGATAGTTTTGAGGAGTTAGCAAAAGAGTTAAAAGATAGTCGCCTTGAAGCACTTGATGAAAATGACAATTCACTTTTTTATCACTCCCTCAAAGATAAACTTGTAGGCACAAGTAAAATAATAAGTGATGATAAACTCTTGGAGTATGATGAGAACATAGTAAGACACACTAAAACAATAGGTCGTGAAATCAAGTGGAAATATTTTCAATACCTCTCCTTACTATTTGTTGAGATTTACTTAGATAAGTATTTTGAGGATAAAGAGCAACTCCTCCTTGAGCTGAACACTTATCTCAAAGATTTTAATAGAGATATAGAACCAAAAAAAGAGAAGCTCACAGAGTATGATGATACAGAGTTAAACAAGTTGGCTCTATACAATGCTACTGGTTCAGGAAAAACACTTTTACTTCAAATGAACCTATTACAGTTTAATCACTATGCTAAAGATAAAATTAAAATCAATAAAACAGTTTTAATCACTCCAAATGAGGGATTGTCAAATCAGCACTTAGAAGAGTTTGAGGCTTCAAACATAGAAGCAGAGATATTCTCCAAAGATAGTAAAGGGCTTTTTGAAAGTAATGCTATAGAAATTATAGAGATAACAAAGCTTGGGGAAGAAAACGGAGACAAGACAGTAGCCGTTGATAGCTTTGAAGATAATAACCTTGTCTTTATTGATGAGGGACACCGTGGTAGTAGTGGGGATAAATGGAAGACCAACAGAGATAAACTAAGTGCTAATGGTTTTGCTTTTGAATACTCAGCTACCTTTGCTCAAGCGATAAACTCTGTCACAGGTAAAAAGAAAACAGAACTTGAAAATGAATATACAAAAGCCATCATATTTGACTATAGCTATAAGTATTTTTATAATGATGGTTATGGAAAAGACTACCAGATACTCAATCTTAGTGAAGATAGTGATGAGATAAAGCAGACCTACTTGAGTGCTTCACTTCTTAGTTTTTATCAGCAAATGAAAATATATGAGAGTTCTAAAGATATGCTCAAGCCTTACTTAATAGAGAAACCTCTTATGGTGTTTGTTGGTTCAAGTGTAAATGCCGTAAGAACTGAGAGCAAAAAACAAGTATCTGATGTAGTTGATGTATTGTTGTTCATAGATGAGTTTATTAAAAACAGAGCAGAGAGTATAGCAAACATAGAAAAGATTATGAGCCTTGATAGTGGTCTTCAAACAGCTAAAGGTGTAGATATATTTGACAGCAAGTTTAGTTTTTTAGAGGCTACAAAACTAAATGCTACACAACTTTTTGATGATATATTAAAGAGTGTCTTTAACAGTTCAAATGGAGTGCTTCACATAGAAAACTTAAAAGGTGTAGATGGGGAGATAGCACTTAGGATTGGAGAAAATGAATACTTTGGTGTTATCAATGTCGGAGATAGTGATAAGCTAACAAAGATGTGTGAAGCCAATGGCATAACTGTAAGTAGTAAAGATTTTTCAAGCTCACTCTTTAACAGTATAAATGACACCAACTCAAATCTAAATATTCTTATAGGTTCAAAGAAATTTAGTGAGGGATGGAGTTCTTGGAGAGTATCTACAATGGGGCTTATGAATGTTGGTAAAAAAGAGGGTTCTCAGATTATCCAACTATTTGGTCGTGGAGTAAGACTTAAAGGTTATGATTTTTGCCTTAAAAGAAGTAGAGCTATTAGAGGTAAAGAGTTAGAGAAAAAATATCAAGCCGTTGAGACACTCAATATATTTGGACTAAAAGCTGATTATATGAAAGCATTTAAGGACTACCTAAAAGATGAGGGCGTTCCTACTGATGAAAGAGTAGAGTTTGTGCTGCCTTTGATATATGATAAGAGCTATAAAAGCAAAAAATTAAAAGTTTTAGACCTTAAAGAAGGTAAAGACTTCAAAAGAGAAGTAAAACTTGATTTGCAATATTGTGATTTAAGAGGTATTAGCAAAAAAGTAGTGTTGAGCTTATATAAACAAGTTGATGTTTTAGAGAGTGTTGGTAGAGGTGGCGACAAACTTGAGCTTAACAGTGAGATACTTCAAAAAGAGCATTTGAGTTTTGTGAGTATTGATAATCTATTTTTCGCACTTCAACAGTTCAAAAATGAAAAAAGTTGGAGCAATATAAACATTTCTAAATCTGATATAGAAGATTTACTTAGTAGAAGTGATTGGTATAAGTTATATATTCCTAAAGATGATATGAAAGTAAGTAGCTTCAAAAATCTCTCTAACTTTGAAACAATTATGATTACACTACTTAAGAAGTATATGAAGTCATTTTATGAGTATAAAAAGAGTGAATGGGAGAGCCAATTTTTAGAATACAGAGAATTGGATGAGACAAGAGACACAGCGAACTTACTAGATAACTATACCATTACAGTGAAAGACAAAGAAACAGAGCTTATAGAGAGGTTAGAAGCTCTTAGAACAATGCTTGAGAGTGGAGTGATAGATGATGCTGAACTTCATAGGCTATCTAAGAAAGATTTTAGTGCTTTTAGATTTGATAAACACTTATATAATCCTCTTGTATTCAAAGATAAAGGCGAAACAGCTTTACAGATAAAACCAATAGAGCTAAATGATGGCGAAAGAGACTTTGTTGAAGATTTTGATAGCTATTTGAAAAGAAACACTTCTAAATATGAAGATACAGAGATATTTTTACTTAGAAATCAAAGTAAAACGGGTCTTGGATTTTTCACCGAGGGTAATTTCTATCCAGACTTCATTATGTGGATAAAGCAAAATGAAAAGCAATACATTAGTTTTATAGACCCTAAAGGCTTGGTAAATCTAAATACTAAAGATGACCCTAAAATCAATCTATCCGTGAAGATAAAAGAGATAGAAGAGAAGCTAAATGATAAAGATGTGATACTAAACTCATTTATAGTTTCAGTAACTCCATATGGAGTAATAAAATGGGTTCAAGACACATTAGAACAATCAGAGCTAGAAGATAAAAATGTATTGTTTCAAAAAGACGATAAGAATGGTTATGTCGGTAAGATGTTTGAAAAGATATTAAGCTGATGGAATATCTAGCTGTAGCTGCTCTTGGAGCTTTTTTACTTTGGAAAGGGCTTTGGTCGTAAGTGAGTATTAAAATGAAAAGTAGAGCTTTAATAACTGAACAAAATGAATTTAATGCACTTAAAGAGGTGAGAGATATTTTCGACAAATTGATATAGAGAGCTAATAAGTCCCATACTTAAAATAAGCCTTCATTAAAAATGAACAGATTTTGCCAATTTTCTACCAATATAAAAGATATTATTGTGTTATAACATTAATCTGGAGAAGAAAATAATGAGTAGAAAACCAAAAGTAACAAAAGAACTGCTTGAAGTGGCTTACGACTTGTCAATAAAAGGCTTTAACGATAAACAAATAATTGAGGCTATAAAGATATCTAAAAGTTTATTTTATATAAATATGGAGTTATTGGACACAATAAAAAGAGGAAGAAGAGAATTAAGGTTATTAGTAAGTCAATCTCTTCTTAATAATGCAATTGATATAAACAATCCGACTGCTCAAATATTTTTAGCCAAAAGATTAAATCTTTTTAGTGAAGATATAAGCATAGACTTATCAAGTCCAAAAACTGCAATAAAGAGTTTAGAGTGTATAGCAAATGCAAATATAAGTATTGAACATAAGAATAGCTTGAAAAGCATTATTGGTGAGTATCTAAAAGCTTATGAAGTAGTGGAGCTTGAAGAACGAATAAGTGTACTTGAAAAGAATCAAGATTTTAATACTTGTAAGGATATTTAAATGAGTCTAAAAAGCAGATTACTTAAGCTTGAGCGAAATAAAAAAAGTCCTCTTAAAAAGATAATAGTTGTGTTGGACGGCATCATAGATTTTAAAGATAAAAAATATACTAAAAAAGAGTTCCTAAAATTAAACCCACATAATATTGATTATGATTTTGTAGAAGTAAAATTTGAATAAATAAAATGTAAAATTTTAAGTTTTATACTATTTCAAAAATAGTAAAAGTGGGTTGTAGTATTATTGTAAAATATTTGCATATTATCAACGCAATATAACAAATGAAATATAAAATAGGCTTACAGATTTAAATTCTTGTGTTGTCTATAAGCTAAACCATTTTCCCAAGTTATTAATAATCATTTTTCCGTTAGGCTGAAATCAAGTGTAAAAGTTCAATTATTAAATTTATAAATTTATAAATTTTAATATAATTCTTCACAACCAAGTATGCATTCAAAACTACAATAGTTAAATCATTTTATACCATTTGAAATAAATTTAAAGAGTGATTTTTAGTGCAAATATGATAAAATAAGATATAATAAAAATGGTTAAGAGTAAAAATATAAAATTTTGAGTTTTATGTTACATATGATGTTACATTGCTTTTTAAAATCTAAACCTTAAAGCCCTAAAATTAGGGAATAATAGACTTTTTGATGGAGGACTCCCTGTCCGCCATCTACCTCTATAAAATCCCTAAAATAAGGCATTTTTAAAATCAATTTTCTTATTCTGCTAAAATGTATCAAGAAGCTTTAAGTAAAAATGTATCTTTTTTCGAGAAAAAAGCG
>Ga0256829_1002001_pt1 | contig 15732 bp, 12 predicted proteins | sample 131447metaG_FD_185979 | JGI IMG/M metagenome (GOLD analysis project Ga0256829, IMG submission 185979) | Hydrothermal vent microbial communities from Lau Basin, Pacific Ocean - 131-447 | ecosystem: Environmental > Aquatic > Marine > Hydrothermal vents | place: Pacific Ocean: Lau Basin | collected...
AGGGCCTGCGATATGGCCAGCGCGGAATACAGATCGCTCCAGCGGTCGATACGACGGCGCACGATATAGCTGCCCAGCGCAATACCGGCGAGAAACAGCGCCAGTACAATGGAAAATACATAGGCGGTAGAGCCGATACCCTGGATCAAAATCCGCGTCCAGAGCACCTCCAGCGACAGGCCCAGCGCGCCGGACAAGGCCATCACCGGCAGTACCACCCGCGCCGCGCGTGAATGGTCTACCCTGTCGGCGTTCTGGTCATCGGGCTGACCGGCGGGCAACGCCGAGGCGTCGGGCCGAATACCCGTCGCCACCCGCCAGGCGAGCACGCCGACGAGCACCGACAACCCGGCGGCAAGCTGTGCTGTTGCCGTCAGGCCCAGGTGCTCAATCAGGAAGAAACCGGCCACCAGCACCCCGACCACGGCGCCGAGGGTATTGGCGGCGTAGAGCGTTGCAATACGCCGGCCGATGTGGGTATCGCGGATCACCACGCCCCGGTTCATAAAAGGCACCGTCGCGCCCAACAAGGTCGTGGGTACAATCAACATAAGCAGCGTAAGCAGGAAGCGCGCTGCCTGTAACAGGAAAAAATGCGCGTTAAGGATTTCGCTGAAGGGCCGCAGCACCAGGTCGAGCCGGTCGACAAAGGGCGTAACCATGAACGCGCTAATGCCGATACCGACTTCAATCAGTGCATACCCGATCAGCGGGCGCTTGAGCCGGTCACTGTATTTTCCGCCCAGCCACGACCCCAACGCCATGCCCAGGAAGTAAGCGGCCAGCACGGCGGCGATAGCAAACAGGTTAACGCCAAAAGCCAGCTGCAGCTTGCGCGCCCAGACGACCTGGTAAACCAGGCCGCTGATCCCCGAGAGCGCAAACAAAGCGACGAAGACCCGCTGTGGATCCTCCCCGGTCAAGGTCTTCTGCATAATTTCCCGCTCAGCGTCCCGACACGAAAAACTGCGCTCCGTTTACCATCAAGATGGTGGCTTCACATGGCTGGCTTTCAGCATATATAACACCGCCGCCTTCAACTCCGCATCACTGCAATTACGGCAGCCACCACGCGGCGGCATCAGCAGTTGTTTATAGCCGTGTATCGTATGCTGCATCAGCACGTCCATGCCTTGTTTGGCGCGCTGACCCCATTCGAGGTCATCGCCGGGCATGGGCGCGCCCTGGGTTGTTTTACTGTGGCAGGCGGAACAGCGATAGGCGTAGACCTGGGCGCCGGTACGTGGCGGGCCGGTATAAGGCTCGGGCGGCTGTCTCATTTCATCCCGGTAACCCTGCGTTCCTTTCAGTGATTTTGTTTTTTCGACAGTCTTGGTCGTGGCAGCAGGCAGATTACCGGCCAATGCCAGCAAAACCGCTATCGCCGATGCTTTCAGGTATCGTTTCATCAGGTATCTCCTACTTACACCAGGGTGTTTCGGGGTCGACGCTGTCCGGACGCGCCAGCCCCTCTTTAATGAGCGCCGCAGAAAGGCTGCCCTTGTCAGTCAACAGCGGCGAAACAGCTTCTGTGTCCGCGCTATTTTCCATACGCATATCTTGTATATAGACTTTTTTCGCGCTATTCAGAAAGTCTTTCATAAAGGGCAACACCTTGCCCGCCGCCTCACGTTCGCAGTCGTCGGAACGCGGCGTATCCTGAGCAAAGACCAGATGCGGCAGGCGGATCCCCAGTGTGCGGGTAAAACCTGCCGCATCGGTATCGAAGGTAACGACCACAATACCCGGCGCCTCAACCCGGTCGACCGTCACTTGCCGTTTGCCCGGATAGGGCGAAAAGCTCACAGCGGTCGCAAGTGTGGAACATAGCGAAACCAATAGCCCCGCCGTTATGCACCACCCTTTCCTCTTTATGTTTCTTCTCTCTGGCATCACATATCCTCCATAAGTTATTTGCCACTCAACGCTTCCGGTTTATTCCGGAACTTTTCCACCAGGGTATTCAGAACCTCCAGCATTTCTTCCTGGTTATGTACAAAAAAGGGGGCGGTTTTATAGCGACCATTGACAATGACAGCCGGCACGCCCCGAAGACCGAATTTAACTGTCATAACACGCGCTTCATTGACGGCAGCCTGAATCTTTTTCGACGCATAAAGCGCCAGCGCCTTGTCGCGCGGCACCCCGTGTTTTACAAAGAAGTCGATTACGGCAAACTCGTTATAAATCTGTTTCCCGTCCTTGTGAATCGCCTTGAACAACGCCGGGTGCAATTCGTCCAGGCGACCCAGTTCACGCGCCATGTAAAATGCGCGCGCCTGATCCGCCCAGCTCGGCCCGACGATAGCCGGTATACGCTGGAAATCGATATACGGCTTATCTTTCAACCAGCGCTGCATCTTCGGCTCCAGGGTATAACAGTGCGGACAGGCATAGAAAAACATCTCCACCACCTTCACCTTACCCTGTGGCTCGGTAACCGGCTGCGGGGGATCGATACGCTGATACTGTAAACCCTCCTGGAACTTTTCAACCGGTTCCGCCATCAGCCCCTGCCCGTAGAACACCAGTACGCACAGCGTCAACCACGCGATATAACGAGTTTGCTTCACAACGCCTCCTTTAAGCATTTCGCTGATCTCTTCATTTTTTTTCTGTACCACAGATAATACATCGCTGGTAGCAAAAGCATGGATACCAGTGGAGCGGTGACCATGCCGCCCACCATGGGCGCGGCGATACGTCGCATAACCTGTGAGCCTGCGCCACTGCCAAGCATAATCGGCATCAAGCCGGCGATGATCACGACGGCGGTCATCGCCTTGGGGCGAACCCGCAATACCGCGCCCTCGATCACTGCGCAACGCAGTTCTGCATCCGTTTTCGGTTGGTGACGATGAATGGCCTCGCGCAGGTACACCAGCATGACCACGCCAAACTCGGCCGCCACGCCGGCCAGCGCAATAAACCCGACCGCCACGGCTACCGACAGGTGATAGCTCAACCCCCACAGTAACCAGACACTGCCGACCAGCGCCAGCGGCACTGACAACATGACCATCAGCGCCTCACTCAAGGTACGGAAACTCAGGTACAGCAAAATCAGAATAATAAACAACGTCAGTGGCACAATATATTTGAGGCGTTCGGTGGCGCGTTGCAGGTATTGGTACTGGCCAACCCAGTGCAGCGTATAGCCCGCCGGCAGTTCCAGTTTCTGACTTAAGGCCTTGCGGGCAGCCGCTACATAGGAACCGATATCCCGGCCGTCGGTCGTCACATAAACCCAGCCGTTAATCCGCCCATTCTCGCTTTTGACCAGAGGTGGGCCATCGGCAACACGTACTTCCGCCAGATCCTGTAACTGGATTTGCGTATCCTCGGTCACCACTAACGGTAACTCTTTCAGTTTGGTGATGGAATCACGCCACTGCTGGGGGTAGCGCAGGTTCACCGGGTAGCGTTCACGGCCCTCGACAGTCCAGGTAATGTCCTGACCGGCGATGGCGATGTTTGCCGCCTCTTCAATCTCGGCAATACTCAGGCCGTAGTGCCCGGCGGCCTGGCGGTCGATATCGACATCGATATAGCGCGCACCGGCCGCACGATCCGACAGTACAGAACCCGTACCCGGCACCTGTTGTAACACCGCTTCCACCTGCTCGCCCAATGCCTGGATGCCCTTCAGATCGGGGCCGGCAATCTTGATGCCGACCGGCGTGTTGATGCCCGTCGACTGCATGTCGATGCGGGTCCGGATCGGCATTAACCAGGCATTGTGCAGACTGGGTACCTGCACACGGGCGTCCAGTTGATCACGGATTTTCGCCATGGTCATGCCGGGCCGCCACTGGCTGCGCGGCTTCAGGCGGATGACGCTTTCGATCATGGTCAGAGGCGCGGGGTCGGTGGCGGTGTCGGCGCGCCCGACTTTGCCGAATACGGACGCCACTTCCGGCACGGTTCGAATCAGGCGGTCGGTCTGTTGCAGAAGTTCGCGCGCCTTGCCGACGGAGATACCCGGCAGGGTGGTCGGCATATAGAGGAAATCTCCTTCATCCATTTCCGGCATGAACTCACTGCCCAACCGGCCCACCGGCCAGATCATGGTAAGCGTCATCAGACCCGCCAGACACAGGGTCATCCAGGGCCGATTCAGGGCCAGGCCGATCATCGGCCGGTAGATGCGAATCAGGAAACGGTTAACCGGGTTATGCTCTTCCGAACGCACGCTGCCGCGGATCAGGTAGGCCGCCAGCGCCGGCACCAGCGTTACCGACAGGCCGGCCGCGGCCGCCATGGCGTAGGTCTTGGTAAAGGCCAGTGGTGCGAACAGGCGGGCTTCCTGTCCCTCCAGCGTGAACACCGGCAGGAAACTCAGCGTGATAATCAACAGGGAAAAGAACAGCGGCGAACCCACTTCCGCTGTCGCGTTCTGTATCGCCTGCAGCCGACTGACGCCATCGGCGGCGGCGCGCTCCAGGTGCTTGTGTACATTCTCGATCATTACAATGGTGGCATCGGACATGGCGCCGATGGCGATGGCGATACCACCCAGCGACATGATATTGGCGTTGATGCCCTGCAGATGCATCACAATAAACGCCGAGAGAATTCCCACTGGCAGGGTGATGAGAAAGATCAATGACGAGCGCATGTGCAGCAGAAACAGGGCGCACACCAGCACCACGACGATAAACTCTTCAACCAGGCGATGGTCCAGGTTGGTGACTGCGCGATCAATCAACGCAGATCGATCATAGGTTTCCACCAGCTCGACCCCTTTGGGCAGGCTTTTACGTAAACTGGCAAGTTTTTTCTTCACAGCCTGGATGGTAGTGCGGGCATTCTCCCCCGAGCGCATAACAATAATACCACCCACCACTTCACCTTCGCCGTTCAAGTCCGCTACGCCACGTCGGGCCGCCGGTCCGATGCGGATGCTGCTGGCGATATCATCCAGCAATACGGATGATATCGACAGGCGGCGTCGCACTGTGGGTACGCTGGTGTTACCAATATCTGCGATATTTTTCACATAACCCTTGAGGCGCACCATGTATTCGGCTTCGGAAATCTCCAGCGTTGAACCGCCGGTTTCCTCATTGGATTCTTCGATAGCGTGCTTGACGTTCGCCAGCGTCAGGTAGTAACCGCGCAGGCGGTCGGGGTCTATGACTACCTGGTATTGCTTGACCATGCCGCCCACCGCCGCCACCTCCGACACCCCGGGTACGGTCTGCAATTCGTATTTGAGAAACCAGTCCTGCAAGGAACGCAATTCCGCCAGATCATGCTTGCCGCTACGATCCAGCAAGGCGTACTGGTAGATCCAGCCGACACCGGTGGCATCCGGCCCCAGTTTCGGATGTACGCCGGCGGGCAATTGACCGCTCACCTGGCTCAGATATTCCAGCACCCGCGAGCGCGCCCAATACAGATCCGTATTGTCGGAAAAAATCACATACACATAAGAGTCGCCGAAGAATGAATAGCCTCGCACCGCAACGGCGCCGGGCACCGATAGCATGGCGGTCGAGAGCGGATAGGTCACCTGGTCCTCAACAACCTGTGGCGCCTGACCGGTATAGGTGGTGCGGATAATGACCTGAACATCCGATAGATCCGGAATAGCGTCCAGCGGGATACTGCGAATCGCGTAGACACCCCAGGCGCTCAACAGCGCCGCCACCAACAAGACAAGCAGGCGGTTGCGTACGGACCAGCGTATCAGGACTTCAATCATGATCAGGCAGTCTAGGGGTGCGGTGCGGGAATATAAGTAACTGGCTGGTAAGCCCCTGTACTCGCGGCTGGCTTGACTGACAGGTGCGCAGGATGAGCGGCCTGGGCAGGAAGCGCATGGTGGTGACCACCCACCTCAGCGGGCTGCACCGTACCCGGCGAGTGCATACGCTGCAGACCGGCCAGCACACTGCTTTCGGAATCGAGCAGGAACTGACCCGATGCCACCACCTTGTCACCGGCCTTGAGTCCTGAACGGATTTCAATGCGCCCCCCGGCCTCCTCGCCAGCCACGACTTTCACCGGCTGATATCGGCCTTCACCCAGCACCTTCACTACCCGGTCCCCCGAACCGGTGCGAATCACACTGTCTGTGGGTATAGTTAATACATTCTTGCGCGACTGGCCGTCGATGCTGACATGCGCAAACATGCTCTGCGTCAGTTCGGGATTATTGGTTTTGAATCGCAACCCGACCTCCAGTGACCGCGTGGTATACCCCACTGGCGGCTCCACCCGCACGACCTTGCCTTCAAACACGGTACCGGGCAGACCGCGCACGACCATGCGCGCCTGTTGCCCTTCCTTCACCCAGTTCCACTGGCGCTCGAAGATTTCTGCCGTCACTTCGATCACCCGGTAATTACCACCGACATTGAACACGGTAAAACCGGTGTGTACCTTCTCGCCTGGGCGCCCACGTCGGGTATAGACAAAACCGTCTTCGAAGGCATGTACTTCGACCGGCATAACCGGATCTTCACCGCTTTGCAGACGCGCTATCTGCTCGCTGCTCAGGCCCATATCGCTCAATTTCGGGATCATGGCATTCGCCGTAGCGCGGTCCCCGGAGCGGAAGGTCTCCTGAAAGGTTTTTTCGTGTTCCAGGAGTTCGTCGGAAGTAACGGTGAATAACAACTCACCGGCATCGATGAAATCACCCTGCTGTTTATCGGCAATATAAACCAGCTCGCCGCGAATTGGCGGGGTGATGGTGCGTCGCGCCATGGGATCGACGCGGGTGATTTTCCCGATTGTCTCTATGCGTCGCTGCAAGTCGCCATGAACCACTTCGGCGGTGCGCACACCCAGGTTATGCTCGACAGCGGGACTAATCTCAACTTGGGGAAACCCTGTCGTATCCGCTTGCGCTTGCGGCGCTGCCTGTTTCACCAGATCCATGCCGCATATCGGGCAACTGCCGGGATGGTCAGAGACGATCTCGGCGTGCATGGGACAAACATAGTGCGAAGCAACCGCATCGGCGACCAGCGGTTCGAGTGTGGTAGCCGCGTGTTGCGATTCGTCAGACGCTTCCCAGTGACCGACCAGATAGCCCCCGAGTCCCGCCAGCAGGGCGGTAAATATCAGAAATTTAGACATCGTTATTGTCCCCCAATCATCATTATTCACAGGCGCAAGCCGGCATTGTCGTGGCCGGCACGCTGCGTGTCGGGACTTTTATTTTCCATTAATTTCAACTGGTAGAGCCAGGGCCAGAACTTCCCTGTCACAAACAAAGTCCGGGTGCGCGAATTATAAGCGATACCATTCGTGACCGCTGAACTACCTGTTCGCAACGCCAACGGCATCAAGTCACCAAGATCGAGCCAGTCGATCACCCGACCTGAATGTGCGTCAATCCGTGCGATACAGTCACCCGGATACACATTGGCGTAGATCAGACCTTGTACCGCCTCGAGCTCATTCAGCCCGTTGACGGGACGTCCGTGGTCTGTCACTTCCAGGCTGTTGATCAACTGAAAAGTCCGCGGGTTAAAAAACTTCAGCCGTGATGAGCCATCACTGATCACAAGCTGCTTATCAATTACCGTGCCGCCCCAGCCCTCGCCTTTGTAGGTGAAGCGCCCGACCTGGCGTAGATTGGAGGGGGTATAGAGCAAAGCCTGACCGGATTTCCAGGTCAGTTGCACCAGTTGCCGGTCTAAAACTGTCAAGCCTTCCCCGAACAGGGTCTTGTCCAGACGCCGCTTATCCAATACCCGGCCTGATTTTACATCGAGTCGGCGAACACTGGATTGCCCGTGCAATCCGGTACTTTCGTAGAGTTCTCCCTGGTAGAACACCAGGCCCTGGGTAAACGCTTTCCGGTCGTGGGGATAGCGTCCGATAATCTGGAAATGATGAAGCGATAAACCACACGTCTGTCTGTTGGACAACGCACGGTTTGGTTGAGCGTGGCTAATGGCAGGAAAAAACAACCCCGCCATCAGTCCCAAGAAATATATAACCCGGCGTATTACAAAGCGATGATGACAGTCACCCACATCAATCCTGCCAAACCCGTCGCAATCAGTTCGTAAACACAACACGCCATCTATTACCTGTACGTACTACAACTGTTTCTAATCCAGACCGGGGTTCAGGCATTCTGCCAAACCCGTGGATTAGAGATACCTGCGCCCTTCCCCAAGATTCCGGAAGGGCGCAGGCCAAACTACTACCACATCAACTCTTTTATCTTTCTAGTGCATCGAGTAGATGGATACCCCGTGGTGCAGTGGATCGAACTGATAGAGTCTCAGCCTGCGGCTGGGCTCATAGTTATAGGTAATATCCACCTTATGCATGCTGGGTTTTCCATCGGTTCCCACTGGCGCTATCGGAATCAGCCCCGACAGTGCACCGGCATTCGGCCACAGGTAGTTACGGCCGAAGGTAAAGTAGCAACCGGAACCCAGTTGTGGCAAGCCGTTGACCGGGTCAGTCAGGTTACGCGGCGTCGGCTGCAGGAACTCTTCCGTGCCGCCCCGGTTGATCGGGAACACATTGTCGTCGCCTGCCACGCCATTGGCCGGGTTGGTGAACGGGTCCTGACCAGCCGGATGCCCTGGCGGGATGGCCGGGTGCGGCCCCTGCAACGTGGCCGGATCCGTGTGCTGGAATTGATTTTCCCAACCGCGCGAGCCACCGAAGTCAACATTTCGGTAGAAATGCTTGAAGTGGTCGCCGTTGTATATCGTCACCTTGAAGTCATAGGGTCTGATATTCCAGTCATGTATGCTGCCGTTTGCAATACCCTTGTAACTGGCCGGCCCCATGCCACTACCTACGCCCTGCAGTCCCTGGCGTGAACCGTAAATAGTGTTGTTGACCATGAACAACGTGACGGTTGCGTTCGGATCGGCCTTCACACCGGTCGGTAGCTTGGTGCGGTCACGCCAGTCATTATAAGCGGCACGCAGTTTTTTCGCCATTTTGGCAAGGCTTTCACGCTTGTAATGGCGGTCATAGTCGTTATGGTGTCTACCAAACTTGCTTGCAAACCTTTCAAACTTCTTGCCAAATTTGCCTTTTCCATATTTGTGATGGTCTTTATGGCGATAATCCTTGTCGTCATCACCCAGCATGGACTTAAACAGCAGGTACATGCGCTTCGCCGGCGACATTTCACCAATCTGGGCGATAGCGTAAGCCTTATCGTCCGGGTTGTTGACCGGATCGCAGTCCGGGTCGTTGGCGCCGCCTTCACAGAATGCCGACTTCTCCCACTGAACATAGTTCCAGCCATCCGGTCCAGCCGTTTTCAACGCATTTTCAATGGCCTGTACGCGTGGCGGATGGATACGCCAGCCCCAATGGTAGATGAGGTTAAAGTACTTGCCCTTGCTCTGCTTGAGCTTGATGGTGTACTGGGTTCCTTCGTCCAGCATCGGGAAGAACGTCTCGTCCATCGAAGCGTGTGGCGGGCCTTTGACATCCACGCCTTTCGGATTGATGAAACGGTTAGAGTAGGAGATCATCGGCGAGAAGTCTTCCATGCCGTTATGCAGAATATGCACCTTGTAGGTGATATCCCAAGGCACATCCATTACCGCGCTCGGGTCGATAAACATCGCGTCCGCTTCAATGTGCTGGCCCCAGTAGTAAATATTAATATCCGCGTTACCACCGACCAGTTTACCATTTGTATCATACTCGGGCACTACCGGGGTCACATTGACCGGACCTTTGTAATGCAACATCGGCATGCCGCTGTAGGCGCGATTGATGGGATTGCCTTCAAGGATATCAACACCGAACTTGACCAGCTTTTTATTGACATGGCCGCGTCCTTTTTTCGCGGCAGCCTCGATCTTGCGGATAATCATATCCAGATCATCATCGGGACTTCTCTTATCGATCGGCTTCGTCAGCACCGGGCCATCGTGCAGGTTGTACGGGTTATCCGGCGTCGAGGGCAAAGTATTCGGCATCTCCCGGTTTTCATAGTCCCTCAGATTCTCATACACCGTCATGAGGAAATTTGAGCCTGGTGGATTGGCAAACGGGTCTACGGCAGGATACTGACCTTCCGGCGTTATGATAGTTGTCGTAAGGCCATCCGCCGATTCCGTACGTTGCGACACACCCGCTTCGGGTTGGGCGCAAGGGTGACCCAGCCATTTATACACCGGCGTGGGCGAACCCGTCGCATTGGTCAGGAATTGGTCAAACTGTAATTCGCACTCCGCCAGGGCGCTTGTCCCGAGGCTCATGCCACCGGTAAACAAGGCAAGCGCAGCGACGATACGCGCTTTAGCAAACGATCTTTTGTGCTTCATTGATTTCTCACCTCCTCCCCGTGCATGACGCCGCTGTACGCACGCGATGCGGGGAATATTGTGTAATGTGTATCAGACACTGTGCATGTCTACCAGGAACGGCAGATGGTGCTTGCCGGTCGCCAGTCTCGCCACGGGTTCAGCAATGAACAAGGGCTGTAACTGGCTGGGTTTCTTGGCCCAGCGCCCGGTCTTTTCATTGCCTATCCATGTCAGACCGTACAGGCTGCCACGCGCGTTAAAGGACGTCAGAATCTCATGGATGTCCTCCGGTTCGCCGGTAAAGAATCGCCAGTCGGCGCCATGTTTTTCCGCCAGCGCCTTGAGCGCCTCCGGCGTATCCCGACGCGGGTCGGTGGTAAAGGTGTACATATGTACGTCCTTACCGATTTTGCCGATACGATCATTGATAATTTCACGCACTTTGGTGAGATTGTTGAGTACCGGGTAATAGTCTTCCCCCCGCACGGAGGTAAAACTAATCACTGTCAGTTTATCGGCGAGTAAATCCTGATAAAACCAGGCCTTCTCTCCAAACTGATCACGAACGATAACCTGCGGGAAACGGTGTGCGTTCTTTCCGCCAGTGGCTCTCGGGCAGGTTCTGAAAGCCGGGTTATCTTTCACAGCGCCCGGCGCGACTGCTGCGGTTGCAGCGACTGGCAGCGCAGCAGCGGCGCCTGCCAGAAATTTTCTTCTCGTGGTCTTTTTCATTGTTTAAGACTCCTTGGAAATTCCGCTGATAGCGTTCCTGGATGGTGTATAACCAGCATTAGCGATGCCATTTTCCACCGCCTGAACTGCTACCGTTGTTAGGTACAATGTCCCAGCGCCCCATCATGGCGTTATCCTCGTGCACATTATTGTGGCAGTGAATAGGGTAACGACCCAGGAAATCGTCGAAGCGATAGAACACACGCGCAACGTCGTTGGGGCCGAGTGTAGCCACGTCTTTGCGGGAACGTAGTACACCGGTTGCCGGACGGCCATTCCATTCGAGCACCTGGAACTCCTCGAAGTGCACATGCACCGGGTGCGCCCAGGAACTGCCCGCGTTGCGGAACGTCCAGATTTCGGCTGTACCCTGCTTGGGTGATGCGTCAATCTTGGTAGGATCGAAGAAATCGTGGTTAATCGTCCACAACCCCATGTCATGATCGAACACCCACTCCCGCTCGGCGACCACCTCATTGAGGTTGATGTCGGGAAGTTTGCGCAGAAAATCCGGAATACGACTGTTATCCGGGCCTTCCAACGGCTTGATGCGGAACTGCATAACCGGCATGCGGTTCGGGCCTTCCAGACGACGGCCGGTTGGACCCTGACCGTTGACCTGCTCCATGATGTTGACCATGTTGACGCTATCGCCCACGCGATAACGCGAGAAGTCGATAATTACATCCTGGCGGTTGGCCGGTCCCATCACCAGGCTGGTAACGCTTACCGGCTCTTCCAGCAGGTTACCGTCGCCAGCGATGACAAACATTTCGGAATTATCCGTTAGCGCCAGCTCATAGAAACGTGACGGGCCGCCATCGACGATACGGAAGCGATATTTGCGCGGTTCGACCTCCATGTATGGGGAAACCTTGCGGTTAACCGTAATCAGGTCGCCCAGGTGTCCATCGGTATCGAAGACGTTGTAATCCGGGTTGCCGAACTGGTCAAAGCGAACGTCGTGCAGGATAAAATAATTATCATACTTGCCATAGCCACCCGGCAGCCGCAGCGCGTGCGGGTTGGGATCGTTCTCGTTACCGGAATCCAGATCGTCGTAGAAGATCGCCATTGCCGACAGGCCGGCATACACATTGGTGGCAGTGAAGTCAGCCATGTGGTCGTGATACCAGAGACTGGCCAGCGCCTCGCGCGGGTCGTTGCGCGCATAGAGCATGGCATAGTGGTAATCCCAGAAATCGCCCGGGCCGGCAAAATCCATCGGGAAACCGTCACTTTCCGACGCGGTGTGCGCGTTGTGCAGGTGGGTGCTGAAGTACGGCAAGCCAAAAGGAATCAGGGCATCTTCTGTCGCCGGCAAATCGTTGTAGCGGCGAACGAACACCGGCTCCCCATAACGGGCCACCAGCGTCTCGCCCGGGGTGGCGCCATTGAACATCCACGCCAGCGAGCCGAAACCCAGCGGGTTGAGTGCGGATAATTGTTCATGGTAGTTCCACAGCCCCTCGGTCAGGCGCTGCACATAGTGCTTAACAGGCTGGAACTCATCGAAACGCTGGTGCCGATTCGGATCCGGCGGGGGTGTCAAGCTGGCCGGATCAACCGGCTTCATCGGTGGTGGTATGTACACCGGCGTGGTGTACGGCGTTACCGGTGGGCTGTTCGGTTCAGTCAATGGACTGCGAATGCCTTCCGGACGACACAGCTGCGCTTGCGCCATGCGCGGTATGGCCGCCCCGGCAAAGATTGCGGGTGCGCTGGCTACAGCCATGGCGCCCGCTTTGAGTACGTCTCTTCTTTTCGCCATTATTCCCTCCAACTCTCAAGAGATAGTGTTAACAGGGGTCCAACGGTGTTGCAGCTAACTCCAGGCGCCTCAAGTTTTCGCTTGAGCCTCCATGCCCCGAATCAAATGCTCCGATCCGCCGCAGCCCCTATTTATTATGATTTTTCATTCGGTTACAGAAAAATCACCAGTATTTGGGAACGGTACAAATTAAAGTACAGCCCCTACTCGACCTCTCTCAACCTCCAAGGTCCAGCCGTGGTGTAGTCTAGTCAGGGTTTCTACTTACTGTATGTAACATAGATTCCAGAAGGATCAGTTTTTTCTGATTTTTTAACGCGAGAAAGGCAAATACCACTAAATATAGAGGGTTAAATAACCTATGCACGATCAGGGCAGCATCCACTATGCCTGTTCACTTAATTTTTCGCCTGCGCAGCCGTTATGGAGATTATCAAATTGACAACTAAACAGACGCTACATGCCTTCACAAGACATCCGTTTTACGCGCCTTTTGCTTTGCTCGTCCGACAAGGGAAAACTCGAACCACTCCGCAAACGCTTCGAAGCTGCCGGTATCCAGGTAGACTGCGTGACGCGCGCCGAGGACGCCCGGCAACTGCTGTGGGAACACCACTACGACGGTATCGCCATCGACCTGTTGCTGGCTGACCGCGACGGGATTTCCTTCGCCATGGAACTGCGCCAGGAACACCCCCGCACCTCGGTGCTGGTGATTTCCACCACCCGCAAGACAGAACGCGGCGACAGCGGACCTGGCTGGCTGTCACGCTCGGCGGACTATGCCCGGCTGTTGTTTGCCCTGAAGCAGGCCGGTCAACGCTCGGCCGGACGTCCACCGAAGATTCTGCATGTTGAAGACGATGACAGCCTGGCGGAACTGGTCCAGAACACCATCGGTCACCAGACCCAGCTGTTCCGCGCCCGCTCCGCGCAGGAAGCGCAGATTGCCATGGCCTTGCGTGACTATGATCTGGCGCTGATCCGTACCGACGTCCCCCAGACCAACCTGAGCTGGCAGAACACACTGACCGGCACACAACCGCTGGAAATCAGCACGGACCCGGGTAATGACCCGGTATTGAATATCCTCAATAACCTGCGCCGCCCCACCTTTATCCACGAACCGGCTTATTGCTAGGTGATCTCCTTCAGGTTTCGCAACTGACGACGGGATTTTTTGTCCGGCTTGTGCTGCGGGCGTGGCGTACTGGCCACTGCCAGCCGGAACTGTTCGGCCACGGCCTCGCGTTTCAGTATACTGTCTGCGGATTCCTGGTAGAGGGTTTGGGCGACGCTGGCGGGGCCACGCCGGCCGGACAGGGCGAGCACTTCCACCTGCCAGGTCAGTCCGCCTTTATGGATCGCCAGCTTGTCACCGACCTTGACGGTTCGCGCCGGTTTTACCCGCGCACCATTGAGCTGCACCTTGCCACCCGACACCGCATGCGCGGCGATACTCCGCGTCTTGAAAAAACGCGCGGCCCACAACCACTTGTCGAGACGTACCGGCTCACTCATGCGGCGGCCCGTGCCGCGTCGAGTAATTGTGCATAAGGCACGGCGCCATCCAGGCGTTTTTCACCGATGAAGAAGGTCGGTGTCGCCGCTACGCCAAGTTCTTGCGCCGCCTTGCGATACTGCGCCAGCCTGTCGGATACAGCCTTTTCTTCCCACGCGGCGGCAATCTGGCTGTCCGTCATCCCGGCCTGGCGGGCCAGGTCTTCGAGCAGGCTGCGGTCGCCGATATTCAGACCCTTGACAAAAAAAGCCTCAAACAACGACGGGTGCAAGCGGTAGAACACTTCACGACCCAGCAACTTTGCGGCCTCGGCCAGCAATAATGCCGAATGAGAATTGGTGGTAAAATCGTGTTCCTTCAGCGTGACACCCTCTTCCGCCGCCATTTCGTTCAGCGACGCCATCATCGATAGCCAGCGTGAATTATCGTAACCCAGCGCCGTAACCGGCTCGCCCGCCGGGTCGGTTTCGGGATGTATCTCGATGGCACACCAGTTCACCCGCAGGTCATAGTGTTCCCGCAGGTGATTGAGACGCAGCTCGCCGATATAACAGAACGGGCAAATGTAATCGCTGAATACGGTCACCTTCAGCAACGGCTTGTCCGTGCTGTTTTCCTTATCCCGATCTGTCCCTTCGTCCGACATACTCAGTCGGACAATTCGACCAGAATTCCGTTCAACCGCTTAACAAAGGTCGAGGGGTCGTCCAGCTGACCGCCCTGGCTGAGCATGGCCTGCTCGAACAACAGGGTGGACCAGTCGGCGAAACGCGTCTCGTCGCTTTCATCGCGCAGGCGCTTGACCAGCGGATGGTCCATATTGATCTCCAGGATCGGCTTGCTGTCCGGCACCTCGTGACCGGCCTGCTTCAGCAGTTGCTGCATGTGCATGGCCATCTCCTGCTCACCCAGCACCAGGCAGGATGGCGAGTCGGTCAGGCGCTGGCTGACGCGGACTTCGTTCACCTTGTCAGCGAGGGTTTCTTTCACCTTGTCGAGGAAGTCCTTGTATTCCTCCGCGGCTTTCTCGTTGCCCTCGTCCGCTTCATCCCCGCCCAGCTTGCCGAGATCCAGGTCACCCTTGGCGACCGAGACCAGCGGCTTGCCGTCGAATTCGGTCAGGTGAGACACCAGCCACTCATCGACCCGATCACTCAGCAACAGGACTTCGATGCCTTTCTTGCGGAACACTTCGAGGTGCGGGCTGTTCTTCGCCGCCGGGAAGCCGTCCGCCGTAACGTAATAGATCTTGTCCTGCCCTTCCGGCATGCGGCTGATATAGTCCTCCAGCGAGACGGTCTGCTCTTCACTGTCCGTATGGGTCGAGGAGAAACGCAGTAATTTCGCAATGCGTTCACGGTTGGCGAAGTCCTCGGCCGGGCCTTCTTTCAGCACCTGGCCGAACTGCTTCCAGAACTCGGCATACTTCTCCGGCTCATTCTTTGCCATGCTCT
>Ga0256829_1002002_pt1 | contig 15730 bp, 19 predicted proteins | sample 131447metaG_FD_185979 | JGI IMG/M metagenome (GOLD analysis project Ga0256829, IMG submission 185979) | Hydrothermal vent microbial communities from Lau Basin, Pacific Ocean - 131-447 | ecosystem: Environmental > Aquatic > Marine > Hydrothermal vents | place: Pacific Ocean: Lau Basin | collected...
GCGATAGAGAGAATTCACAATATTGCTGCGCCTCAAAATGTAATTCGATTTTCCGGAGATGCGATATGCGGCAAAACAGGGATATGCGATGATGAGCATTGCAGATATCCGGAGCGATTCTGCAACAGTTGGAGCATAATAGAAGGGCAGAGCGAACAAGGGAGAATTACCGTCGTGTTTGTGGGTGAAAAACTTGGTTTTTAGTTCCTTCGGCAAAGCATATTGTAATCTGTCCCATTATGAGTAAAATCCGATATTAGTTCGGACTTTCGGACAGGTTTATTGATTTAGATTATTTGAGGTGCTTATAGTGAAATATGTTTTGTTTCTGGGTGATGGAATGGCGGATCTGCCGATGGAAGAATTAGACGGACTTACCCCACTTGAGTATGCAAAAACACCTGCTATGGATAGTATTGCCTCAGGCGGCAAGGTGGGAATGATTAAGACGGTCTCAGATGGATTTGAACCGGGTTCTGATGTCGCAAATCTTACGATTCTTGGCTATAACGTAAAAGAATTTTACACAGGACGCGCTCCGCTTGAAGCTGCTGCGGATGGTATAGCTATGGATTCTGCCGATGTGGCATACCGATGCAATTTTGTTAAGATGGACAGTAAAAGGATGCTTGATTATTCAGCTTGTCATATCGATGATGAAACTGCGGAAATTGTTGCCCGGCGGATTGTCAGCGAACTTAACATACCCTCGATAGAATTTTATCACGGGCTCAGCTATCGCAACATTATGATATGGAAAAACGGAAAACTGGCTGATTGCACTGCTCCTCATGATATCAGCGGCAAGGAGTATAAACCGTTTTTACCAAGGGGCAAGGGAGCCGAAAATCTTATCGAGATTATGCGGAAGGCTCACCGGATTATAGAAAAGCTCGGCAATCCCGATGTAACGGACATCTGGATATGGGGCGGCGGCACAAAACCGAGGCTTGAGAATTTTAAGAAAAAGAATGGAGTCGGAGGATCAGTTATTAGCGCCGTGGATCTTGTGAGAGGAATAGGAAAACTTGCAGGTCTTTATGCACCCAAGATTGAGGGAGCTACAGGGGTTATAAACACAAACTACGAAGGTAAAGTAGAGGCGGCTCTTTCAATGCTCAAGAGGGATGATTTTTTATTTCTTCACTACGAAGCAGCCGATGAGGCAGGGCACGCAGGTGATTTGAATCAAAAGATTCGGGCTATTGAAAATTTTGACCGATTGATTGTTGCGCCGATTATGAATGAACTTTCTTCATTTGGAAAATGGCGGGTGGCGGTGATGCCTGATCATGCAACGCCCATAAAATATAAAACACATACAAGAGAGGCTGTTCCTTTTGCAATTTTAGACAGCGATGCGGTACAAGAAAACCGGTTTGGTTTTAGCGAAAGAGAGATTAAACAAAATTCTTCCGAGACGGTAGAGCCCGGATGGAGATGGATGGAAAATTTTTTGAGGTAGTTATGGGGTAAGACCGATTGATCTGCAAAATGTAATAGAAAAGATTTCCGGACAGGAAAAAATTCAGCAGGTAACCTATGCGGGTCAGGAGGTAGCTTCTGATTTTTCAAAAAAGATAGAAAAGAAAGAGTTAAAAAAAAGGTTGAACAGTGTCAACGAAACCGAGAAGCCTGGTGAGGTTGTCGGCAACGAGGATAAGGAGAAGGAAAAAAGGAAAAAGAGAAGACACATAGATCTGCTTGTATAAGGAGTAATAATGGCAAAACTTGTATATTTGATGAGACATCTGAGGGAATCAGGAGCCGATAGAAAACTGCAGCAGTTGATTTTGGAGCTTGCCGAGGCATCAAAATATATTGCCCATACTATTAAAACCGGTGAGATGGGATACGCAGGAACAAGCAATCTTTACGGAGAGAATCAGCTTGCCCTTGATCTGCTTGCCGATAAAATTATAAAAGACAGGTTGGATCATACAGGACTTGTTTCATATATGATATCCGAAGAGATGAACAGCATTGTCTCTTCTCATGAAAATGCGATGGGACCGTATTCGGTCTGCTACGACCCGTTGGACGGCTCATCTCTAATCGACACCAATCTTTCAATCGGCACCATCGTATCGATAATGCCGGGAAAGCAGGTTCTGCAACCGGGCAAAAATCAGGCAGCCGCTTTGTATTTTTTGTATGGACCAAGAACAGAACTTGTCTATACCGTCGGAAACGGAACTCATATTTTTGTGCTAAATGATGCGTATGAGTATATTCTGCAATCAGAATATGTAACCCTTAACGGTTTCGGAAATATATATGCTCCCGGAGGACTGAAACAGGAATGGACAGCCAGCCATACTCTCTTTATAAATCATCTTGAAGATGAAGGTTATAAATTGCGATACAGCGGGGCGTTTGTTGCAGATATCAATCAGTTGTTGGCAAAAAAAGGGGGAATTTTTACCTATCCGGCTTTGAAAGGCAAGCAAGAGGGCAAGCTGAGAATGGTATTTGAGCTGTTTCCTATGGCATTCATAATCGAGCAGGCCGGAGGCGCAGCTTCAAACGGTACGCTGAGAATTCTTGATCTGGAGGCTTCCGATTTTAGTCAACGCTCTCCAATCTATATCGGTTCCAAAAAAGAGGTTGCCTTAGCCGCTGAGTTTCTCAAGAGGATATAAATACCGATGAAACGAGCTGCGTATTCGTCGGTTTGTTGCTGTTAAATCAAGAATGCGTTGGATTTTGTTTATTCTATAACCGGTTTTCCTTTCGGCATATTTTTTTTGTAAAAACTTATCCATACAAGACAGATCGGTTTTCCGTTTATCTTTTTGCTGTTGGCTGGAAGATATATGCCGAACGGGCAGCTGCCGCAGCGCCAATCGGGATAACCGCAGACAGATAACAGCCTTTCCTCCTCAGGAAGTTTTACGGCTATCTCAACAAGCACCTTTTCTATGTCTTCCTGAGTAGGGTTGCTGGTTTTATCTATATAATTTTTCATAACATCAGAGAAGCTTTTTATATACGGGTCGCTCTCTTTCTCGGCAAGCTCTATAAATTTTTCGGTTTGTGTGACGATTTTTTGTTCTTTCATTAAATTTCAATCCTTTTGATTTTTTCATTTGATTTTGCAATTTTAAGCAATCCTGCGGTTCTTAAATCTCGCTCTTTGTCTCTGCGTCTGGATAGTTCATTTAGCCTAAAAATATATCCTGACAAATCATTCGTGCCGTTTTTGCATCGATCTATTACCTCTCTGTAAAATGAGATAATATCAAAAATCAGTGAGTTGCTGTATTCTCTTCCCTGCACCTTCAGGTAACTTACCCCATTTTTAAGTGCCACCGGAATTGTGTTTAGCAGCAAAAATGCATTGTTGGTCATCTTAACACTGTCGTTGCCGCTATCCCACGCGCTTTGGCATACTCTGTTGCAATGACCTCCCCTATTGGGACTTCCGAAAAATCGGTTCTTTCCGTTTTCAATATGCCAATCCTGCTTTATATAACTGCTCATTGTGCATTTTCCAAGATAGGTAAAGCAGTTATTTGAGTGAAGAAAAACCTCCAATTTCAGATTAAGATCATCCTGAATGAACTTGATTTCTTCCATAGTGATATTGCATGGAGCTACAATACATGTTGCTCCTGCGGCTCTGTAAAACTTTATATCCTCTTCGTTAATGATGTTTGCTCCGGCAGAAGCATGAATTTCAAGATCGGGAAATCTGTCTCGAACCAGATGCATAGCCCCCGGATCGGTCATTATCACTCCGTTTATTCCGTATGAGTAAAGTTCTTCTATAGTCTCAATCATAAGGGGAAATTCGGTTGAGGATGCTATTGTATTTAGCGCAACCCTGACCTCTTTACCATGTTTGCAAGCATATTCTGCCACGGTTTTTATATCGCTGTTATCCATCTCGTAATTTTCGGTTCTCCTGCTCCAGCCTTTTGCCCCTACATATACCGCATCTGCTCCTTTCTCCAGAACCCCGATTGCCATTTCGAGGTTTCCACCCGGAGCCAGCAGTTTTGTTGTCATATTGCCTCCTTGTTCTGTTTTGAGATATATTTATATCCTGATTGCTTGAAAAAATAACCGTTGCATATGCCAAATTCGGCAAGTTCAGATAGTTTTTTCAGCGCATAATCAGATTTGATTTTTTCCTCAGCCAGATCTTTGTATATGGATGAGACACTCTCAAGATAGGTTTCATCTTTTCTGAAACCGTAGATATAAAAATGTTTATAGCCGGAATTAATCAAATCCTTGAAATATTCAGCCATGCAGAGCTCATATCCTGAAACAGGAGCTCTTCCGATATTTCCCAGTTGCCAGTCATCCTGCTTTAGCCAGTGCGGTTTTTGGCACAGGGTTTTGCAATCCCCGTTCATTTTCAGCTCATCTATAAAAAAGCAATGATCGGAGATGCCAAGAGGAATATTGCCGGCAATCGGCATGCTGATTTGAATCGATTTTTTAATTATGTCAATCTCCTCAAGCGCAAGCTCAGGATTTGGAAAGACTCTGCTGACGCCGAATTGTTTCAGCAGCTCTGCGGTCTGCTTTGTGTATAAATTTATAAATATTCCCGCATGAATATCCTTTGATTTTACCAAACGCAAAAGTCCCATATTATGAATTTCAAAGCCGTCTATCGGTAATTTTTCGGCTTTTTTTATAATAGCGTCTATCCACTCAAAATCTTTGGTTCTTGGCACCGAATATAAGGAAAGATAGCATTTTTTTCCTAATTTTTTAACCGTATCAACCGCCTCATCAAGATCGTTTCCACTTGATATATTGCCCGGAAATTTCGGACAGGTAGGATCTCCCAGATATATTGTGTCAAAATTTTTTATCGCCTTGTAGGTCAAGGTTTTCAGATTCGCTATATGAGTTGCTAATTCCAATTTATGCTCCCTATTTTTTTGCAGTTTTTTAGTATTTCGCTTATGTCGCCTCTTCCCGAAATTTTCAGAGAGCAAGCTCCCGAATGAAGCGCTTCTTTGATAAATTCTAAATCGTTTCCTACCATTGTTAGTCCGCTGATCTGCTTGCACGGCTTGCTGCATACTCCGAAGCGTTTGGCGCTGCTGTTTCGCTCATAGCTATCCCACCAGCATTTGCCCATCTGGAGAGCCTTGCATAAACTTCCCGATGCAAAGATTTCCACATCCAGAATAGTTGAAATCTCAGCTATCTCTTCAGGTCTAACCGATGGCGGAACAATTACTCTTGAGGCGCCTATGTCTCTATAAAAAAGAGCCTCCTGATAGCTGATTGTCGAAACCCCTACCGAAAGATGAACAGGCACCATTGCTGCAGCCGCACTTATCAGTCCGATATCCTGAATTATCACCGCATCCACAAACTTTGAGACAGAGTAAATTTTTTCGAGCAGCTCTTCTTCTTCTGTTACCATAGGCATTCTATTTAAGGCGCAGTATAGTTTTTTTGTCGTTGCCCTGCGTAGATTCTCTATCTCATCTTTACCGATTTCGAGTTGCCTGGAAGAATGACTAAAACCTGAGATTCCGAAATAGAAACCGTCCGAATAGTTTTCCAGTATTGCAATATCCTCAACGCTGCAAACAGGCGAAACAATTTCTAAACTTTTATTTTTTCTCATGCTTAAATAATAATGATATTTTATTATTATGCAATATCTTTGATCAGTTAAAACCGGCACAATCATGCAGGTGCTTGAATTATTTTCCTATGATATTACAATCAAGGATACATGAATAGGAAGTATAAATATCAAAGGCCGTTTTTGGGAGCTCATACCTCTATTTCCGGTGGGTTTGAAACCTCTATAAAGCAGGCAAAATATCTGCAATGTCACGCCATACAGATATTTTCAAAAAATCAGATGCGCTGGAGTGCCCCTGAGATTGACAATAAAACGGCTGAAAATTTTATAGAGAAACGCAAAAGAGGCGAAATAGAATATCTTATGATACATGATTCTTATCTGATAAACCTTGGCAATCCGGATGAGAAAAAAAGAGAGCGCGCTTTGATAGCGTTTGCCGATGAAATCAGACGCGCAAAGCAGCTTGGAGCTGATTATCTTGTTTTTCATCCGGGAAGTCATTTGGGAATAGGGGATGACAGATGCCTTGAGTTGATTTCCGAATCTCTCAAAAAGAGTATATCAATTGAAGACCCGAAAACCGGCGATCTGATGATTCTGCTTGAAACTACCGCGGGTCAGGGCACTAATGTGGGATATAAATTCGAGCATCTTGCAAAGGTTATGGAGCTTGTAGGTGATAGTTCGCTTGGAGTATGTGTTGATACCTGCCATATCTTTGCTGCAGGCTATGACATCAGGGATAAAAAGAGTTATGAGGATACGATGAGAAGTTTTGATAATATTATTGGCATGAAACATCTGAAGGCATTTCATATAAATGATTCAAAAACCGGATTTGCAAGCAGGGTTGACAGGCACGCAAATATAGGAAAAGGTTTTATCGGTATAGATGCATTCAGGTTTTTGCTTAACGATGACCGTCTATCGTCTTTGCCGATGGTTCTTGAGACCCCGGGAGGTATCAGCGCATACAAAAGCGATCTTGAATCTCTCAGGGCACTTTTTTAAGTTTCGTCGTTTATATAAAGTATTCTGCCGCAATTGGGACAAAACACCAGTTGGTCTGTTTCCATAATTGTTGCTGAAACCTGAGGCGGAAGCATCAAAAAACAACCCATGCATGATTCCGATTTTATCTCCGACATCGCGTTTCCTTCAGCCCACCGGTTTATCTCTTCATATTGTCTTGCCGTTGCATCATCAATAGCACCGAAAAGAAGCATTCTTTGATTCATAAACTTATCAACCGAAGCAGTGAGATTCTTTATCTTCTCCGAAGCGGTTTTTTTGAACTGTTCATATTCAGTCTGCATCTGTTCCATCTCTTTTTCTTTAGCGTTTTTTTGTTCAGTAAAACTGTCGATGTCAGAAAGCAGAGAAACTATCTGATCCTCTATTTTTTCCACGGCATTATCAGCCATGCTCATCTCAATTTCCAACGCCCTTTGTTCTTTCTGGTTTTTTACAAGCGAGCTTTTATTGTTTAAAGCTTCTATCTGACTGTTCTTATCTTCGACAAGCTGCTCGTTATGCTCCTTATCCTTAATAAGTGCATCAATTTTTGACCCGATTTCCTCAATCTCTTTTGCTACCGCTTTAATTGCATCCTCTTTTGTTTTAACATCGGTCTCAATTGTTTTGATGTCCTCTTTGATTTCATGAATGCTTTTGTCGATATCCTGTATCTTCAAAAGCGTTTTAATTGTTTGATTCACCGTTTACACCTCTCAAACAGTTTTTTTCAGTTGCGCTAATATATAACAAACGATTTCCATAAATTTCCTCCAAACTATCCTTTACGATTTCTGTAAAAAGTTTTTTTTCTATAAAATGACCGAGATCGACAACGCAATAACCGTTTTCCTCGAAAAAAAGTGCATCATGATATTTGAGATCGCCGGTAATGGCAAGATCAAAAGAATCAGGGCTCAGTTTTTTGATAATAGAGCTGCCTGAACCTGATACCACAAGTAATCGCCTTATAACTTCAGGTTTATTACCAATTACCCTAAATGAGTCTATATTAAACAGTTCAATACATCTTTGCGCTATCTCATCAAAGTTTACCGGTTGAATTGTTCCTATTCTTGAGAAGCTTAATTCTTTGTCAAAATTTCCCGAAATTTCGGGTATTTTTATCTCCTTCATTCCAAACAAGCTTGCAAGATAATCATTCATACCGCCTGATGCTGAATCGATGTTGGTATGAAGTGAATAGATGGAAATATCAGAGCGAATCGATTCGCAAAGTGCCGATGCAGGATAAACTCTGCAATCCAGATAATCAGGCATATCAAACAGAATAGGATGATGCGAAAGAATCAAATTTGCTCCGTTTGCTTCTGCGGCTTGAACCGTTTTCTTTGTAACATCAAGCGAAATAACAATCGAAGCTGTTTCCTTGTTGGTTCCTCTGTATTGCCATCCTGAACTATCCCATTCAGCCGCCAGTTCGGGAGGAAATCTTTTTTCAAGGTAATTTATCAGGTCATCAATCAATATAGACATCTGTGTTGGTGGGCCCACCAGGACTCGAACCTGGAACCAACCGGTTATGAGCCGGTTGCTCTAACCAATTGAGCCATGGGCCCCTATACTCTTTCAAAAAGCAATACGGCATTTGTACCGCCGAATCCGAAAGAGTTGCTCATCGCAACATCTATCTTTACTCTCCTTGCTGTTTTGGGAATGTAATCCAGGTCGCATTGAGGATCAGGATTATCAAGGTTTATTGTAGGCGGCAAAACAGATTTGTCAATAGCAAGAGCGCTGAAAACCGCTTCAACCCCACCTGCTGCTCCAAGAAGATGACCGGTTGATGATTTTGTTGAACTAACCATCAACTGCTTTGCGTATTCGCCAAAAACTGCCTTTATTGCCTCTGTCTCATAAATGTCGTTCATAATCGTTGATGTGCCGTGAGCATTTATATATCCAACCTTACTTGTAGCTATTTTTGCATCCTCGAGCGCCTTTCTCATTGCAAGTGCTGCGCCTTTGCCGTGAGGTGAGGGCGCAACTATATGATATGCATCCCCGCTCATTCCAAATCCGATAACCTCAGCATATATATGCGCACCTCTTTTAACAGCATGCTCATATTCCTCAAGCACCAAAATTCCGGAACCTTCGCCCATAACAAATCCGTCTCTGTCTCTATCGAACGGTCTTGATGCAGCCTCCGGTTCATCGTTACGTAGAGAAAGCGTTTTTGAGGCTGTAAAACCTGCCACAGAAAGTGGAGTAATTGTCGATTCGGAGCCTCCCGCCACAAAAATATCCGCATCTCCGTATTGTATCGATCTTACCGCCAAACCGATTGAATGGGTTCCTGTTGCGCAAGCTGTTACAGCGGAGAAATTGGGTCCCTGAAAATTGTATTTCATTGACACACGGCAAGCTGACATATTGACTATCGACATCGGTATGAAAAACGGTGAAACGCCTCGTTCGCCGCGCTTTTCAAGTGCAAGTGTATATTTTTCAATCGGTCCCAATCCTCCGATGCCTGTGCCTATCGCTACACCTACCTGTTCGGGAGAATAATCGGTTATACCAGAATCCTCCCATGCCTCAACCGATGCGGCAAGGGCATATTGGACAAAAAGATCCATCTTTTTGAGTTCTTTTTTTTCAACGCACTCCAGGTTGAAGTTTTTTACCTCTGCAGCGATCTTGCACCTGAAATCGGTGGTATCAAACCGCGTAATCTTTGAGACCCCCGATACGCCATTTATCAGATTTTCGAAGCTTTTTTTTGCGTCGTTTCCGATAGGTGTAATCGCTCCTACACCTGTAATTACAACACGCCTCAATCTTTTTCCTTAAGCCTTATGTTCGTTGATATAATCTATTGCATTCTGAACGGTTTTAATCTTCTCGGCATCCGAATCAGGTATCGAAATTCCGAACTTTTCCTCAAAAGCCATCACGAGTTCAACGGTATCAAGGGAGTCTGCCCCTAAATCCTCAATAAATCTTGATTCCTTTGTTACCTCCGATTCACTAACGCCAAGTTGATCAACAATAATCGCTATTACATCCTTTTCCAAACTCATTATCTCCTCCTTTTATAAATGTAACCCGCCATCTATTCTTATAGTATCGCCGGTTATGTAGTTTGCTTCCTCAGAAAGCAGAAACAGAGCCAGATTGGCAACATCCTCAGGCTTGCCAAGTCTGTTCAGCGGAATTCTATTTGCTATTTTATTTTTATCATTTTCAGAAAGCACGCCGGTCATATCGGTCTGGATAAATCCCGGAGCTATTGCATTTACCCGTATGTTTCTACTTGCTACCTCTTTTGCCAGCGCCTTTGTAAAACCGATTATACCTGCCTTGCTTGCCGCATAAGCGGTCTGCCCGGCATTTCCGTCTTCTCCTACAATAGAGCTCATATTAACTATACTTCCAAACCGTTTTTTTATCATTCCTTTCAATACAAACTTTGTAACAGTCATGCTTGCCACAAGATTGGTGTTTATCGTTCTGATGATTTTATCCGAAGAGGAGACAAGAAGCAAGCCGTCCTCGGCTATTCCGGCGTTGTTTACCAGATAATCGATTGTTCCTACTTTGTCAATTAGCTCCTTCAACGATTTTTCAATCGAGGCTGTATCGGATAAATCGATTTTTGCCGCAATTGCCTGTTTTCCGTTTCCCGAGGCATTTTTAACAATCTCCTCAGCCAATTTGTCGCTGTGGGCATAGCCTATTATTACCTTTATATCATTTTGCAGAAGCAACTTTGCTGTCGCCTTTCCTATTCCTCTTGTTGCACCTGTAACAAAAGCGGTTTTGCCCAAGAATCTCATTTAATTGCAGTCCTCTATAAATTTGTTTATGTCGCTAACGGTTTTTATATTTCGAACCTTAATCTTTTTATCTATTCTTCTGGCAAGCGCAGACAATACTTGTCCGGGTCCGAATTCAATCATCGATTGGGAAAATTTACTTGCCGTTTGCATGTTGTCAATCCATTTTACAGGACTTGTTATCTGATTCAGAAGTAGGCTTGCTATATTATCCGAGGTCTTCACTATTTCGGAAGCTATGTTTTCTATTACCGGAAACTTTGGTGATGCTATACGAATATTGTCTATATAGGGTGCAAGTTTTTCTTTTGCCGGTTTCATGAGTTTGCAGTGAAACGGAGCGGAAACGGCAAGCTCAATTACCCTGAATCGATTCTTGAGTCCGTTTTTTACATACTCAACTCCATCTGCAGTGCCTGAGATAACCTGCTGATTGGGACTGTTATAGTTTGCTATCTCGCAATACATTTCAGCATTCTTTACTTTTTCACACTCCAGTTCAACCTCTTTTGCAGGCGCAAGCACGGCTGCCATTTTCCCGAAACCAACCGGAGTAGCCTCCTGCATAAATTTTCCTCTCAGATGAGTAAGCTTAACCGCATCGGCAAATTCGATTGCACCTGAGGCAACCAGAGCCGAATACTCTCCGAGACTATGTCCCAACGCTGCAGCGGGGAGAATGTCACATCTGGAAGCTATCACCGACCAGATTGCGTAGCTTGTCGTGAGTATTGCTGGTTGAGCATTTTCAGTCATTGTTAATTTGTCCGAAGGTCCTTTTAAAATCAACTCTTTCAGATTGAGGTTTAAGGTATCGGAAGCCTCCTGATAAAGAGCATCAACTTCGGGAAATTCTCTTATAATATCCTCTCCCATTCCTACGAACTGGGAGCCCTGACCGGGAAACAGCAAAACATTACCCATGTTTACAGCGCTTGATTGCAAAGTTCTTTGACCTTCTCTTCCGCCTGTTTTATAATATCGGAGATAATCGCTTTCACGGGTTTGATCTCATTAATCATTCCTGCGCATTGACCCATCATCACAGAGCCGTTTTGAACATCTCCCTCTTTGGCTGCCAATTGTAGCTTGCCTCTTCCAAACTCCTCGAGTTGCTCTTTGGTTGCACCTTCAGCTTCCAGTTTCATAAACTCTCTTGCAAGTCTGTTTTTTGCAACTCTGACAGGATGCCCGGTTGCATTGCCTGTAACAACAGTCGAGCGGTCGTTTGCAGATATTATTTTTTGTTTGTATTCATCCGATATGTTGCATTCGGTCGAAGCTATAAATCTGGTTCCCATCTGAACACCTTTTGCCCCCAGAGCCATGGCTGCAACAATGCCTCTGCCGTCGGCTATTCCGCCTGCGGCTATTATTGGAACCGATACTGCATCAACTATCTGAGGAACAAGCGGCATACTGTTGAGCTGTCCTACATGTCCACCAGATTCGTTGCCCTCTGCTATCATTGCATCAGCGCCTATTCTTTCCATTCTTTTTGCAAGCGCCACAGAAGCCACAACAGGTATTACCTTTATTCCTCTACTTTTAAATTTTTCCATATATTTGCCCGGATTTCCGGCTCCAGTCGTTACAACCTTAACCGAATCATGCCTTAATATTGCCTCTATTACATCTTCAACAAAAGGAGAAAGAAGCATAACATTGACCCCAAACGGCTTTTTTGTTCTTTTTTCGGTTTCAATTATACGCTGCTCAACCCAATCGCCGGGCGCATTTCCGGATGCGATAATACCTAAACCGCCAGCTTCAGAAACCGCACTTACAAGAAACTCATCCGAAACCCATGCCATTGCTCCCTGAAATATAGGGTATCTGATTCCCAAAATATCACAGATTTCGGTATGTAACGCTTTCACCATCTCACCAACATAGAGCCCCAGGTTATACTTGCCCCAAAGGCATTAAAAAGTATCATGTCTCCATCGGTTATTCTGCCGTTTTCTACCGCTTCGTTTAGCGCAAGCGGTATTGAAGCACCGGCAGTATTGCCGTGATGATCTATAGTCAGAATACATTTTTCCATAGGTATATCCAATCGTTTTGCAACCGATCCGATAATTCTCACATTTGCCTGATGAGGCACCACAACATCTATCTCTTCCGGCTTTACTCCTGCTTTTTCAAGAACAGACCTGCTGACGTTCTCAAGATGTCTTACAGCAATTTTGAATGTATCATGCCCTTCCATATGTATTTTCGTATAGTTACCGGTAGGGGCATGAAAAGTTCCGTTTCCAGGAGCAATCATAAGGTAGGCATAATCCCCGTCGGCATGAAGTTCTGAGGCTATAATGCCACGCTTTCCGCTATCTTGGGTGAGTATGGCCGCTCCGGCTCCGTCGCCGAATATCACAGCCGTGCTTCTATCATCCCAATTTACGATTCTTGAAAGTGTTTCAACGCCTACAACGAGTATATTTTTTGCCATACCGGATTTTATATATGCGTTTGCTGTTGCCATTGAATAAAGGAAACCCGAGCATGCCGCATTCATATCGACTGCCGCACATCCTGCTTTGCCTGCTCCGAGTTTTCTTTGAAGATGCAAAGCCACAGCCGGAAGCGTCATATCAGGTGTGCAGGTGCCTACAATTATCATATCAAGTTTATCTGCTGTAATTCCGGCTCTTTTTAATGCTTGCTTGCTTGCCTCGCATGCAAGATCGGAGGTAACCTGATTATCAGCGGCAATATGGCGTTCTTTTATTCCGGTTCGCTTCTGTATCCATTCATCGGAGGTGTCCATCATCTTTTCAAGATCATGGTTTGTTAAGATGCGTTCCGGAAGATAGCCGCCGGTAGCTATGATTCTGGCTTTATACACCAGATTGTCCCTTGAGCATATATTTTTGTATCTCTGTTTCGATGAGTGTGTTCATTCGGTTTTTTATCAGTTCCGCAGCGACCCTTATGGAATTTTTTACCGCCTCGGCTTTGCTGCGCCCGTGACCTATTATACCTATTCCTTTGATGCCAAGAAGCGGTGCGCCTCCGAAATATTCATATCCTATTTTGGTTTTAAGACGCTTAAAAGCGGGTTTGTTAAACAGATATCCTATTTTATACCAAAGGCTTCTTGTCATTTCCTTTTTGAGGAAATAACCGATTGCCTCCGCAGCTCCTTCGCTCGATTTTAAAAGAATATTGCCTGAAAATCCGTCGCATACAAGAACGTCGCATTTACCCTGAAAAACCTCTCTTCCCTCAACATTTCCGATAAAGTTTAAGTCAGATTTTGCAAGCAGATCAAATGCCTTGCGGGTAAGCTCGTTTCCTTTTCCGGCTTCTTCGCCGTTGCTTAAAAGCCCGACCTTCGGGTTGATTACCTTCAGGGCATTTTTCATATAAGCTGTGCCCATAATTCCAAACTGAAGAAGATACCCTGGCTTGCAGTCAACATTTGCACCTGCATCCACAACCACGACAGGATTTTTTTTTGTTGGGAGAATGGCGCCTATTGCAGGTCGCGCAACCCCATCCAAACGTTTCAGATGCATTACCGAGGCTGCCATAACGGCTCCGGAGTTACCTGCAGATACGAAAGCCGAAGCAACCTTATTTTTTACAAGTTCAACACATTTTGCGATTGAGCTTAATCTTTTGGATTTGAATACGACGGTAGGATGGTCGTCCATAGAAACGACACTCTCAGCATCAACAACCTCTATTCTTTCTGATGGATATTGATATCTTTCGAGTTCCTTCAGAACCTGTTTCTTTTTTCCAACCAGTAGAATATTGTTTTTGAATTCCCTGACCGCTTCCACTGCACCCAGAACAACCTCTCCGGGAGCCTTGTCGCCCCCCATAGCATCAACGGCAATCCACACTACGGAGAAACCTCGATGACCTTTTCGTTTTTGTAGTAGCCGCAGCTTGGGCATACATGATGGGCAAGCTTTGGTTCATGACAGTTGTGGCAAGCCACGATGTTTGGGGCAGCCACCTTCCAGTTTGCCCTTCTCTTTTTGGATCTAGCCTTGTAATGACGTCTTTTTGGTAAAGCCATTTTAACCTCTTTTTTTAAGTTTCAGTAACCACGAATTGATACACAGAAAAAATCTTTTGTCAAGAGGAAATATTTTTTCTCTACTGCAAATCAGATCTGTTTTAAAGTAGTTCATACTTTGAAAAGAAAAATGCCAATTCCTCTTTTGCAGTTTCAGGTGCATCAGAGCCGTGAACAGCGTTATGTTCAATATTTGTGCCATAAAGATTTCTTATTGTGCCTTTTTCTGCCTTTGCAGGATCGGTTGCACCCATAATCTGTCTGTATTTTGCTATTGCATTTTCACCTTCTATAGCCATAACTATAATCTTCCCGCTTGACATAAACTCGGTTAGGCTTTCATAAAACGGTTTATCCTTGTGAACCTCGTAGAACTGTTTTGCCTGTTCCTTTGAAAGAGAGATTTTCTTCATAGCAATAATCTTTAATTCTGCATTTTCTATAATATCAATTATTTTTCCGCTCCTGCCGGCTTTTACCGCATCAGGCTTAACAATTCCGAGTGTTTTTTCCATTTACGCCGCCTTCCCGTCTTTGCCTTTGGCAGAATCATCTTTCTTTGCACTGCATGCGCATTTAGGAGCCTTGTTTTTGTCATTAAGATTTGTTGAGTTGTTTGCATAATCGGTTGCATACCACCCGCTTCCCTTCAGTATAAAAGAGGAGTGCGTAACCTTCTTTCTTACCTTGCCGGAGCATTTTGGACATTTCTCTATCGGTTTATCGCTGATTTTCTGCAGCTCTTCAAATTCGTATCCGCAGCTTTCACATCCATACTTGTATATAGGCATCAGATTCCCTCCATCCAATTATTTATCTTTTCCAAATCAATATCTCTTATTTCTATCAGTTTATTATGACTTTTCAAGCCTTTTACAACATTTATACAGCTTTTAGCAATTTTAAGCTCTTTTGAGATTATTTCAATGAGCTGGCGATTTGCAAGCCCCTTATGCGGGGATGCGGTAAGCGATATTTTAATATTTCCGTTTTCCTTTTCAATAGCAATCTTTTTTGCGTTGGCTTTCACGCGAACGGCAAATCTAACCGCAGCGTCTTTGCCTTGTTTGTTGCTCATCTGAAAAATATTATAATTTAAGATTTGAATGTCAATATTGGTTACTCGTTTGACAGTTTTAATCACTTGAAAATCTTCATCTTGATATTATTATACTCTCTATATTAAAGCAGCTATAAATAGAATGGAGGAAAAAATGAGTGGAAAAAGGGTTGTATTGTTTTCAACGCCGACTTGCCCTTGGTGCAAGAGAGCGGAGCAATATTTGCGGGAAAAGAATGTCAAATTCAAAA
>Ga0256829_1002003_pt1 | contig 15728 bp, 17 predicted proteins | sample 131447metaG_FD_185979 | JGI IMG/M metagenome (GOLD analysis project Ga0256829, IMG submission 185979) | Hydrothermal vent microbial communities from Lau Basin, Pacific Ocean - 131-447 | ecosystem: Environmental > Aquatic > Marine > Hydrothermal vents | place: Pacific Ocean: Lau Basin | collected...
TCTGTTTTGAAGCTATTGCGTTTATCTCTTTCATGTACTTCTTAGCCTCTTTTATGTATTTCTCATACTTCATGGCAGTCTTGGACTGTGCCATAACTGTAGAGGCCATACGGTTGTACAAATCCATGGCAAAAGCCTCATTTGCCAGTTCATAGGCTTTTGTGTACTCTCCCATCTCATAGTAGTATTTTGCTTCAAGCGACTTCTCATATGAGGGATGCGAAAAAAAGTAGATAACCATGACAAATAGGAGAACAAGTGCTGAGAGCGGAAAAAAATATTTAGAGTTCATGTGCCAACAAGCCTTTTTGTATCACTTCTCTTGCCTCTTCAAGTTCCATCTTACTCACATCGAGCTCTGATGTCGCATAGTAGTGCAAGACCCCAAAGGGTTTTGGGATAATGAATTTATCCCACGAATTCAACTGCCAAAATTTTGTCGGTTTTATCTCAACAAGTACTATTTTGGCCTTTGTCTTTTGCGCCATCATTATTATACCATCTGCAACTTCATGTCGAGGGCCTTTTGGACCATCAGGTGTGATTCCGATGTCATATCCTTCTTTAATGGTCTTAATGGCCTGAATAAGTACCCTCGCTGCGTTTCGGTTTGTGGAACCCGCCAAAGTTCCCAAACCAAAGTACTTGATAGTACGTGAGATAAGTTCACCATCAAAATGGCTGGAGATAAGTACTTTTGCATGGGGTATTTTTCTGTAGTGTTTGTAAAGATAAGGAAGCATCAAAAGCTCTCCGTGCCAACAGGCAAAAATTACACTCTCGTCTGTTATTTTTTTGGGTGTATGAAAGACTTTTTTATTTGTATGGTAGAGAAAACGTATCAGCAAAGAGCCGATAAAAGGGACAAATATAAGAGCAAGCGAGCGGCTGACTTTTTTAAGCAACTACTTCGCCTGTTAAAATTGTTCTACCGATGGCAGTGACTTTAACATCTCTAAATTTTCCTAAAAGCTCTTCTGAGCCTTTGACCTTTATCACAAGGTTATTATCACTGCGACCTGAGACATATCCGTCTCTGTTGAGATCTTCAAAGTAGACACTGTAGACATTGCCCATCAGTGTTGCGTTTTTCTCATCCATTATCTCATTGTGGAGTGATTGCAGGTAACTGAGTCTATCAGAAGCCACCTCTTCATCGACTACATTTGTAAAATGCTCTGCTTCCGTTTCAGGACGTGGCGAATATTTAAAGGAGAAGATTTGGTCGAACTTCACTTTTTTCATCACATCAATGGTATCGGCAAAATCTTCATCGCTCTCACCCGGAAACGCAACGATAATATCTGTAGAGATGCTCACCTCAGGGCAGACTGAACGCAGCTTCTCAACACGGTTTAAAAACCACTCTTTTGTGTAACCGCGTTTCATATCTTGCAGCACTTTTGTTGAACCGCTTTGAAGCGGCATATGCATCGATTTACAAATTTTTGGATTACTTGCAAACTCTTCTATGAACTCATCATCCATATGAAAAGGGTGCGGAGAGGTAAAACGGATGCGCTCTAAACCATCAATTTTTGAAAGACGACGAAGCAGCTCTGTAAAGTTTACTTTTTCATGTTCTTTTGAGGAGAAACGGCGACCGTAGTTGTTGACATTTTGGCCAAGTAAAAAGACCTCTTTTGCTCCATTGTCTACTGCACGTTGTGCCTCTTGAATGATGAGTTCATCAGGAATAGAGATCTCATCCCCACGAGTTTTTGGCACTATACAGAATGTACACTTCTTATCGCACCCTATAGAGATATTTATAAATGCTTTGTAGGGAGATGAGCGAAAATCATTAAAGGCAAATTCACTCTCATCATAATTAATATCTGTCTCAACAGCCTTGTCTTTATGGAGTACTTCGCTGATTTTAGAAACATTTCTTGCACCGAGCACAAAGTTCACGTACGGTGCACGTTTAATGATCTCTTCACCTAGGTGTGAAGCGGTACAGCCACAGACACCTATTTTTGCAGAAGGTTTCTTCTTCTTCTTAAATCCGCCAAGCTCTGAGAAAAGTTTGTGTACGGGACGCTCACGCACCGAACAGGTATTTATCAAAATAAGGTCTGCTTCTTCAAGTGTCTCTGTAGTCTCATAACCCTCTTTCTCACGAAGCTGTGCTATCATATGCTCAGAATCACGCGTATTCATAGCACACCCTAAAGTTTCAATAAATAACTTTTTACTCATAACTTCTCTTTAGCTCATTATATGAACTTGGTACATATAGTCGTTATCGGCTAATCCGTACTTCACTTCACTCATATAAAAACTTTTTCCCATGGCTTCGTAGTGGTCTTGTAGAGCAAGAAGGTCTTTATGTGAATTATCTTTGTCAAAATAAAATATTATACTCTCATTCTTTGCGACTTCTGCATCTAGTTTGTTCAAGTCGATCTTTTTCGGTTTTGCGTCTAAATCAGTTCTGGCTAACTTCAAATCCATTTTTATATCCTTAATTAATATATTAAAAGTCTTGCATTATAGTAAAAAACTGATAAAAATAGGGTTAAAGAGATTTTTATCACTTTTTTGGGTATAATTACACACTTCGTAAGAAATCCCCCACAACATATTATCATTGTCAGATTTCTTCAAAAAAAAGGAAACTATACACTATGGAAAAAATTTTAGATATTGCTGAAGCAATCGGTCATGAAAAAGGGCTCCAACCAGAAAAAGTAATGGAAGCACTTAAAGTTGCGTTTGTACAGACTGCAAAAAGAGTCATAGACCAAAACTTCGCTTTTGAGGCACTTGTAGATGAAGAGACAAAGAACCTAAAACTCATCCAAACAATTACAGTCGTTGCAGATGATGATGAGAGACTTCAAGATGAAGAGGTAGCACCTGCCTACATCTCCATAACCGAAGCGAGAGAGTATGATGATCAGGTAGAACTCGGTGACCAACTCCAAATAGACCACGACCTTGAAGAGTATGGAAGAACTGCTGCTTCAGGACTTCACCGCGAAATAGAGTACCACATCCAACGTCTTGTAGAGGATGAGATATTTAACAAATACAAGTCAAAAGTCGGTACACTTGTAAGTGGTCGTGTGACACGTGTTGATACAAAGAACAACACATACATCGAAGTGGATGAGATCCGCGCGGTACTTCCTATGAAGAGCCGTATAAAAGGTGAAGTATTTGAAGTGGGTGACCACATAAAAGCAGTGGTTCGCCGTGTTAACATGGACAAAGAAAACGGTATGCAAATAGAGCTCTCACGTACCTCTCCAAAATTTTTAGAAGCACTTCTTACACTTGAAGTTCCAGAGATAGCTGAGGGTTCTGTCATCATAGAAAAATCAGCGCGTATTCCGGGTGAGCGTGCAAAAATCGCACTTCTAAGCACACATCCGCAAGTAGATGCTGTGGGTGCAACTGTCGGTGTCAAAGGTGTACGTATAAACGCAGTAAGTGAAGAGCTTATAGGGGAAAACATCGACTGTATTGAGTACACGAACATTCCTGAGCTGTTTGTCTCACGTACTATGAGTCCTGCCATCATCTCTCATGTAGAAATCATAAAAAATGAAGAGGGTGAAAATGAAAAAGCCATCATCACACTTCCGGCAGATCAAAAGTCAAAAGCTATCGGAAAAAGCGGTATAAACATCCGTCTTGCTTCTATGCTTACAGGTCTGCAGATAGAGCTTGTAGAAAATGATGCAGTAACCAATGAAGAGGGTGAAATAGAGGAGAAAAAAGAGAGTGTTGATGCACTAGAGGCACTCTTTAGTTAAGTACATAAGTAGAGTTTTTTACTCTACTTTACCTGCGTGAATTCCAATATATGCTATTGTCCCTATAAAAAATGCTATTGTCGCAATAATTACAAACTCCATTATAAATCCTTCAATAGTTTTATTTTTTCTTTTATTTTTTTATCAATTATAATAATGCTTACTGTCAAGACAATAATAGCAATCACATCTCCAATTACTTTTAGATTTGAAGACACTTCATAATTATTAATCAGCCAACTTATCAAACTGATTGTCGTCAAAACTATGACACCCAACCACACTTTCAAATAATTTAATTCTTCTTTAATCTCATCAATCTTTGCCATCAGTGATTATAGCATATTTTACTTTCTGTCTATATACGGATTTAATTTTAACAATATTAAATCTGCAAAAATATTGCCAAGTAGTGTTAATAAGGCAGTAATCATCAAAATCCCCATAATGATGGGGTAATCTCGACTCAAAGCACTCATGTAAAAGAGCTGCCCCATCCCCTCAATACTAAAAATAGACTCTAAAATAACACTTCCACCTATGAGACCTGGCAGGGAGAGTCCTAAGAGTGTAATTATTGGCGGCATAAGGTTTGGCAGTATATAATAGCGCAGAAGCTGCGTTTGGCGCAGACCTCGAGAACGTGCAAAGAAGTAGTAGTCACTTTTGAGTATCTCCAAGGTGAGTGAACGTACATAAACAGTCATACTTCCAATACCGACGAATATCATCACCCCTACCGGCAAGACCAAATGCCACCCCATATCCAAATACTCACTAACCCCCTCTTTTGGTTCAACAGAATGCAATCCTGCTATGGGAAACCAAGAGAGCTTAATAGAAAAAAGAATGATAAAAAGCAGAGCCAAATAAAATGATGGCATAGAAAAAGAGACCAGAGAGAGTTGACGGATGATATAGTCATGCTTTTTTTCATAGTTCATTGCCGCTTTAATGCCAAGCCAAAGAGAGAGTACAAAGACTACAAGAAGAGCAATAATGTTCATAAAGAGTGTAATAGGCAGGCGTTTCAATATTTCAGCACTGACATCCTCTCCGGAGACAAAAGAGATACCAAAATTAAGGGAGAGCATATTTTTTACCCACTCTGTGTACTGCACAAAAAGTGGTTTGTCCAAACCATAAACGGCTTTGAGTTTTTCTATCGCTTCGGGGGTCATATTTGGGTTGAGTTGTCCTGCACCAAAAAAGCTGTTGGGAGCTGCGTGAATCGCTAAAAATGAGACAATGGAGATGAGAAGAAGCATAAAAAAAATGTATGAGAGTTTTTTGAAAAATGTTGTCATAAAAAATTATAACATAAAAAAGAGAGGAAAAGAGTTTATCTCCCAAGAGGGAGATAAGAGTTTAGTCCTTAGACTAGTAGTTCAAAGTAAGGTAAGCTTGAACTATGTTGAAAGAGTTACCACCATTAAGAGTAGTGTTAACATATGCTACAGTCGCATCAAGTGGACCATATGATTTAGAAGCAGTTGCAGTAAATTCTTGAAGATCACCAGCATTGTTTGCTGCATTGTGATCAGCTGCTGTATAGTAAACACCTAAATCAAAAAGACCATTTACTGGAGATTCTAATGTTACATTGTATGCACTTGTATCATTCGCAGTAATTAGACCATAGTTCCACCATGCTTCAGTATAAAGTTTAGACTGAGCAGTACCAGCTAAGTTCATACCTACAGGTGTTCCATCACCTTTACCAGTTTGAGAGTATGCAACTTTCGCAGAGAACATATCTTTCATTCCATAACCAAGCATTACAGCATAAGCGTCATTACTTTTATCTTTTGTTCCACCAATTAGTTGATGTTGAAGTTCAAGATTTGTGTATTGTACACCTGCTGTTAAACCATCAACACCTAAAGAAGATGCATCTAAGTCAGCTTGTAACCAGTACGCTTTTGCAGCAGCAGTAGCATCAAAGTACCATGCTTGTGCAACAAGTGGTTTCCAAGAGTTATTGATAGCAGCTACAGCGTATGCACCATTAAAGAATTGTGCAAAGTTTGTATTAGTGTCTGTACCTGTACCTGTACCTGTACCTGTACCTGTACCTGTACCTATACCTGTACCTGTATTAACCTTAACATTTGTATTAACATTTGTATTAACATTTGTGTTAACATTATTTCCTTTAGCAATTACACCACCAAGACCACCACCAACACCATTTGCGTTACCAAGTCCTCCAAAAGTAGAACCATTACCTTGACCAACATATGCACCTACTAAAGTAGTATCAGGAATGTCTTGGTTAAGAACAACTGCTGCACCAAAAGTATTTTCAGCGATTGACCATTTTTCAGTAAATACATATGGAGTATCTAGTTCCATGCGACCAACTTTAGCAGTTGTTTTACCAGCTGTTGCAGCAACCCATGCTTGATCTACCCACCAAGAGTCACTTGTACCGTTAGTAGCTTCCCAAACATTATTAACAAGTTGTCCTTCTAAACCTAGTGTAGTTAAAGCAGTTACGTGACCACCAGCTGAGATGCCATCTGCAAGATCAGTAGTTACACCTAAACCAAATGCAGCTTGACCTGCTGCACCTTTTTTATCAAGAAGGTCGTTAGCTGCACCTTGATCACTTGTAGAGTAGTATAATTTCGCATCACCACTAACTTTTGTGTTATCAAGAGCAAATGCACTTGAACCAATTAATAGCGCTGCTACTAAACTCATTTTTGTAAATTTCATATATTCTCCTTATATCTTTCGAATTTCACCCTCAGTATAGCACATCAAGTTCTTAAAATTACCTGAATTACGATTATTTTGTATAATTTTCAGCTATAATTCTTATATGAAACAACTTATACAACTAATTTTAACAATAATCATGCTTTTTATGACGGCTTGTGCTACAACTCACACGTCACAATCATCACACAACAGTGATAACAAGGAAGGGTTTTTACAAAGGCATCTTGATGATTGGCTTGAAAATGAGTGGGAACCATCTGTGCAAGAGATCGATAAGAAAAGATCCAAAGGATTTAAATTACAAGATTATGTAGATAAAGCAGCTTTATATATGAAGGCACATCCGAGCGATGAAAATCACTCGAATGTAAAAAAGATGGAAGCTCTGCCAGTTATAGGGAAATAGCCTTAGTCAACCAAATCCCAAGCTAGAACTGTCTTGCCCTCTTCATTTGTCTCTGCCGCTGCCATTCCCATGATGTTATACCCTGCATCGACATAGTGAATCTCACCTGTCACACCGGAGCTGAGATCACTTAGCAGATACATAGCAGAGTTTCCGACCTCTTCGATGGTCACATTTTTCTTTAGCGGTGCGTTGATTTCATTCCAGTTAAGTATCTGTTTAAAGTCACCAATGCCTGCTGCTGCGAGTGTTTTAATAGGTCCTGCCGAGATTGCGTTTACGCGCTGCCCTTTTTTACCCAGATCAACCGCCATATAACGCACAGTGGACTCTAACGCAGCTTTTGCCACACCCATGACATTGTAGTTTACAATGTACTTTGGTCCACCAAGATATGAAAGTGTCAAAATGGAAGCATCATCACTTAGCACTGATTCGAGTCTGTTGGTTAAATCTATGAGCGAGTAAACAGATATATCCATAGCTATTTGAAATGCACTTTTACTTGTTTTAATGAAAGGCTCTGAGAGTGCTTCTTTTGGAGCAAAGGCAACAGAGTGTACCAAAAAGTCGATTTTTCCAAAATCTTTCTCTATTTTGGATGCAAGTGATGCCATATGCTCTTCGTTTGAGACATCAAGCTCATACACATACTCACTTCCAAACTCTTTAGCTATGGGCTCAACTCTTTTTTTGAGCGCATCATTGAGGTAGGTAAATGCCATCTCAGCACCTTGTGCTGCACATGCTTTTGCTATTCCATATGCTATTGACTTATTATTTGCCAAACCTACTATGAGCCCTTTTTTCCCTTTCATCAACATATCTATTTTCCTTTTATATTATTTATTGAGTTCGTCTGCATACTCGATCATTTTGCCAAAATGCTCAGCATAAAGTGCCGCACTTCCCACTAAAATGCCATCAACATTTTTCACATTCAGTACATCTTTTGCATTGTTCACCTTTACACTCCCGCCATAAAGCAGTGGAGCAGTTGACTTCTTCTTGAGTTCAGTATGAATATCTTCAATATCTTCAAGTGTAGGAGTAAGACCTGTACCTATTGCCCAAACAGGCTCATACGCAATGATGAGATTTTCATACTCTGTATCTATCCCTTCATACTGTTTACTTATATATGTAAGCATTTCTTCTTTTCCGGCTTCACGTACCTCTTGTGGTTCACCTACACAAAAAACTATTTTAAAGCCTTTTTCTTTAAAGAAGTTAAACTTCTCTACCAAGAATTCTTGACTCTCGCCTAAAATATGACGGCGTTCACTGTGTCCTATGAGTATGGTCTTTATGCCGAACTCTTCAAGCTGTTCTAGTCCTGTCTCTCCGGTAAATGCACCATTGTGTGTCGGGTAGGCATTTTGTGTACCTATCGTTATACTTTGCGTATCAAAGCTGTCAAGTGAAGTCATTGCAGGAAATACTAAAACCTCTTGAGACGATGTATCTGCAAAATTCTTCAACTCTTCTATATATTTATGCGTTGCACTTCTTGTAAGGTTTGTTTTTAAGTTCGCTGCAATAATCATCTCTTATTCCTCTTCTTCGGCAACCATTAAAGGTTTTACGCCTGGAAGGATTTTACCCTCCAAAAGTTCAAGTGATGCGCCGCCACCAGTAGAGATAAAGCTCATCTCATCATCCACGCCTACACGTTGTACAAGGTCAGCGGTATCTCCACCACCAACAACAGTCGTTGCATAAGAATCAGCCACAAAGTGTGCTATTTTCGAGCTTCCTCTTGCGAATTTTTCCATCTCATAAACACCCATAGGACCATTCCAAAGCACTGTCTGCACATCGCTCAATCCCTCACGGTACAGTCTTACAGTCGCTGGTCCGATATCTAGCCCCATCCATGCACTTGGAATCTCCTGTGCTGTTACTATTTTACTTACCGCATCTTCTGCAAATTTCTCAGCAGCCACAACATCTACGGGGAGATAGAGCTTTACCCCCATTTTTTTTGCTTTATCCATGATACCTTGAGCCTCTTCAAGCAAATCATCTTCAACCAAAGATGCTCCAATATCATAACCAATTTGTTTTAAAAATGTAAATGCCATTCCTCCACCAATAAATATTTTATCTACTTTTGGCAGAAGATTTACAAGTGCTTCAAGCTTCCCAGAAACCTTACTTCCACCTACGATTGCAGCAAAAGGACGTACAGGATTATTGATGAGTTTTCCAAAGAAATTGATCTCTCTCTCAAGCAAAAAGCCAGCTGCTTTATGGTCATTATCAAAAAAGTGGGTGATTCCCTCAACAGAAGCGTGTGCACGATGACTTACACCAAACGCGTCATTGACGTAAAACTCTGCCATTGCTGCGAGTTTTGAAGCAAGTACTTCATCATTTTTTGTTTCACCTGCTTCAAAACGAAGATTTTCCAAAAGAAGAACCTCGCCATCAGATAAAGCCTTTGCCTTACCTACTGCATCTTCTCCAACAACATCTCTTGTTAATGTAACATCACGTTTTAAAAGATGTTGTAAACGGCGTCCAACAGGTGCAAGAGAGTACTTTTCTACAACCTCTCCTTTTGGGCGTCCTAGGTGTGAGGCTAAAATGACTGCACAATCCTGGTCGAGACAGTAGTTGATAGTAGCTATGGCTGAACGGATACGTCTATCATCAGAGATGTTTCCAAACTCATCCATCGGTACATTAAAATCACATCGTATAAAAACTTTTTTTCCTGCTAAATCTAATCTTTTTATGTTTAATAATTCCATATACATCCTTCTATTATTTAATTTATTTACTGATATGTATCGCCATATCCAAAAGTCGTGAAGAGTAGCCCCACTCATTGTCATACCACGACATCACTTTAACCATATTGCCACCAATGACCTGAATGAGATCTTGGGCAACAATTGAGCTGTAGTTGCACCCTACAAAATCCTGAGAGACACGTTGGTCTTTGTCAACAAGTAAAATTCCAGCGAGTTCCTTTTGAGCCTTTTTGCTAAAGAGTTCGCGGAGTTCTGCTTCACTTGTCTCTTTTGCGGTTACAACATTTAGGTCCATCATAGATACATCAGGAGTAGGCACGCGTACACTTTGTCCATGAAGTTTTCCCTCAAGTTGTGGCATCACACGGTTAATGGCCTTTGCTGCACCTGTTGTTGTAGGTATCATATTCACTGCTGCAGCACGTGAACGGCGTTTATCACGATTGTGCTTCACATCAAGCAGATTTTGATCGTTTGTGTAAGAATGAATGGTCGTCATCAAACCCTTTTCTATGCCAAATGCATCATCAAGAATTTTAGCTACCGGTGCAAGACAGTTTGTTGTGCAGGAGGCATTAGATATAATGCTTTGTCCTGCATATTCTTGTTCATTAACGCCCATGACAAAGGTCGGTGTCACCTCATCTTGTGCAGGGGCAGAAAGAATAACCTTTTTGATACCCTTGTCTATGTGATGGCGTACTACTTCTGAGGTTAAAAAGAATCCTGTACACTCCAATACTAAATCAGTTTCATAGTTTTCAAAATGAAGTTCTTGAGGATTGTTCTGCGAAAGAATGGCAATCTTGTGCCCATCAATTTCCATATGATTTGCATCAATTTTTTGCACACTGACATCAAAAGTTCCATGAACAGAGTCGTTTTGCAGAAGATAAATCATCATATCAATATCTGTTAAGTCATTAATGGCAACGATCTCAATATCATCTCGTTTAGAAGCAATGCGTGTCACACAGCGTCCTATCCTGCCAAAGCCATTAATAGCTATTTTTAATGCCATTATCCATCCTCTGAATTTTAATTCGACTATTTTACCTAAAATTAGTTATAATTCGCATTAAATGGAAACAGTAGCACTCTATGGGGGTTCATTCGATCCTCCTCATATTGGACATGAAGCAGTTGTAAAAAGCTTGAGAAAACTCTCTTTCATTGATGAAATTATCATCATGCCAACATACTTAAATCCATTTAAGAGAAGCTTCGTTGCCCCGCCTGAGCTGCGTTTAAAGTGGTTGAAAAATATTTTTTCTTCCTATGAAAATGTTACTATCAGCTCCTATGAGGTTAATAAGCAAAAAGAGGTTGCTACTGTTGAAACGATTAAATATCTTAAAAAGAGATATACAAACATCTATCTTGTGATAGGCGCTGACAACTTACAATCGTTGCATAAATGGCAAGATTATAAAGAGTTGAAAGAGTTAGTACATTTTATAATCGCAAAAAGAGACAATATTAGCGTCTCTGATGATTTTATAAAACTCAATGTCAATGAAACTATCTCCTCTTCAGAGTTGCGAGAAACTATAGATAAAACAAAACTACCAAGGGCAGTAGCAGTAGAAATTGCCAACTATTATAAGGAACACAATGCAAAATAGAATACAAAAAATAACAGACTCACTCGATAAAAACAAAGCCGAAGCGATAGAGGTCTTTGACCTTGGTGACAAAAACTACATCGTAGATTATGCCATTATCGCTTCATCGCTTGGACAAAAACATACTTTGGCACTGCTTGATCATCTTAAAAATGACCTCAAACCAGCAGAGACTTTTGTCAATGTTGATGAGAGTGGCGACTGGGTTGTGGTCGATTTGGGCGATATTCTCATTCATATTATGACACCTGAATACAGAGTGAAGTATGATATGGAAACATTTTTAAGCGAGTTAGGGAGCCACTAACTCCTCGCTTATTTTCTCTAAAATATCTTTATAATTATAGATAGCCTCCACATACTTCACGGGCTCTTCTCCTCTTGCATATCCATACTTTAAGTTTCTATAGTATTTTTTATGTGAGAGAAGTGGAAGTACAATTTTTAAATCACTCCAAACATTTTGATTAAGACCCAATTTCTTTGCCAATTTTCTCGCATCTTTAATATGCCCAAAACCGATGTTGTATGCTGCAAGCGCAAACTTCAGACGGTTCTCTCCCTGTACCTCATCGGGTATGAGTTTTAACATTTCTTTGAGATGCCTCGCTCCCCCATCTATACTCTGCTTGGGATCAAGCCTGTTCTTAACACCAAGCATTTTTGCTGTTTTTCGGGTGAGCATCATCAGCCCTCTTACTCCCGTAAAGCTCTTAGCCCGTGGGTTCCAGTGCGATTCTTGATACGATACGGCAGCTAAAATCGTCCATGGCAGCTCATATTTCTGTGCACTCTCTTGAAAATATTTTTGGTACCTTGGTAACCTGCTCTTTATACGTTTATAAAACATCTTTGCATTATAGTAATCAAAAAAGAGAATATAACCGTAATAATGGTCTTTGAGTTGGGTCATTTTTCCCTTTTGATTATAATCGTTGAGCCATGCATACATATCCATCTCAAATTTTGGTGTGTTTTTTGGAAGTATCCATGCAAGTTGTTCACGAGACGATATGGAAAATGCCATAGCAATGTTTGGAAAGTAGCGCATATTGATAGAGTAGATATTCGAATCTGCTATGGTGCAGTCTATTTGATGGTTTGCCACCATCTGCAGCAGCTCCTCAGTGGAGTTGTCGGAGCTTATCATAGCACTAATGTCAAAACCATCATCTTGCAATGATTTTACAGTCTCCTCATAACTTGTTCCGGCTCCTACCATAAGATTCAATCCTGCCAGATCCTCCACATCTCTAGGAAAATCATTGCTGCGCAGCATATCTCTGTTACAGATAACCTGCTCTTGTACTTCAAAATAAGATGGTCCAAAATTGTAGATTTTCTTACGTTTTGCAGTCTTTGCCAACGATGCGGATGTTATGTCTATGTCACTGCGTTTAGAGAGTTGCAGTGCCTCTTGTACTGTATGTGCTGCAGTAACATTAAGCTCCACACCAAGATGGTCGGCATACGATTTGAGCAGATCATACTCAAAACCCTGTGCGCCGTCAGCTCCGATGATGTAGGTCGAAGGAGCATTGAGCAAAACCACATTTAAAACACCACGCTCTTTTATTATTTGCAAATGCGAGATTTTCTTCGGTGGTTTTGGTGCTGGCGGTGGAGTTGGATGACTCATCCACCCTATGGCAAAGGAGATAAATGCCAAAGAGAGAATGAGTAACATATAGGTAAACTTATTCATTTCATAAGTTTACATTCTTTTTCTTATGCAAATATAAAGCGATTCACTCCATTTTCATACTCATACGCTAAAACCTGATCATGAGCTTTGAGTATGGAGTCGACCAAATAGAGTCCCAAACCAAAACTGTTCTTCGAAGGATTCTCCTTCGTAAATGGCTCTATGTAGTAATGCAGCGGATGGGAGAGCCTCTCTCCCTTGTTCTCAAAACAGAGTTCTCCTCTCTCATTGACATATATATAAACATGCCCGTCACTTGAGTACTTCATCGCATTATCTATCATATTTTTAATAGCAGTCGTATAGAGCCGGTAATTTGCATGCATTTTTATATCCCCGCCTATCTCTACACTTACTCGACTTCTCTCTACCATTGCCATATCAATGGCTCCGTCTATAATATCTACAAGTCTGTACTCACTAAAATCACGCTTGTCATCAAGACTTGTCACCTCTTCTATCATTGCAAACTCTGTTACAAGTGTCTCAAGGCGTTTAAATATAGAGCTGAATCGCTCACGCTGTTTTTGTGAGTCAAGCATCTGTGTGGCTATAGTTCCTTTGGCTATAGGCGTTTTAAGTTCATGCATGAGATTACGTAAAAAGAGCGTTCTCGATTCTAAAATATTATTAATGCGTATCCTTGCTCTTTCCATCTCATTAGATACAAGCCCTATCTCATCTTCACTACGCGTTTTAAAAGAGATCTCCATATTGCCATTTCCATAGAGTGCAATTTTTTTACGCAGACGGATAAGCGGACTTAACTTTCGCAACACTAAAATAAAAGAGAGACAGATAGTGACAAAAGTCGTCGTATATGCGTAGATGACATTCACAGGAGAGTATGGTTTGAGCTGGTTATCTTGGATTAAGATCTCACCCTTGGGTGTCTCTATCTGAAAATAGATCTGATCTTGGTACTTTAACATCGTAGCACGTAAATTCGTAACAGTATTTTTTGTATACATTCCCTGATTATTTATCATCAGTGCGGTATTGAAGCTTTTAAATCCTTCACGCTTCAGTACTTTCCCAAGTGTCAGTATATTGTTTGTAGTATTTTCATCTTTTACTACTTCAAGATCATATACTGCCAAGTTTGCTTCTAGCATAATCTCAGAGCTCATACGCTGCTGGTGTTCACGATAGATTTGTGTAATGACTGAATACTTTGTGAAGATATGATTGATATACTGCTGGCGATTGAGTTTGTAAAACTCATAAAAGACTATACTCACACTTACAAGTGAGACTGTAAGTGCAAATAGTATGGTGATAAGAACTGCGTGGCGTTTCATATTATTTTAAAAGTTTATACCCTACACCGCGTACAGATTCTATAAGAGACTTGTCCCCAAGCTTGTTTCGAATACGTCCGACCATAACATCAATACTTTTATTTGACGAATCCTCATTGATTGCGTTTACATTGTGAATAAGGTCTTCACGTGAAACGACAAGTCCCTGCTTGGAGATCATATAAGAGAGAATGCCGAACTCTGCATTTGTCAGCTCAATATTACGCCCTTTATAGGTAATGCTCATTGTCTCTTTATCACATTTAAAGTCACTTTTATTCTCTTCTTTTGCTTCCGTTTTTGCTTCATAACGGCGTAGAACTGAGTGAATACGCGCTTCTAATTCTCTTGGATCATAGGGTTTGGGAAGGTAATCATCTGCGCCAAGTTCGAGTGCTTTTATTTTATCTGTCACATCACTGCGCGCACTTGAAATGATGATAGGAATGTCCTGACGTTCACGAATTGCCTCACAAACTTCAAGTCCATCCATCCCCGGCAGTGTCAAGTCTAAAATGACCAGATCAAAAGGCTCAAGCTTTAAAATACTCACAGCCTTAAAAGGGTCATCTTCTGTAATGACCTCAAACGCAAACTGCTCCAAATACTCTGTCAGTATCTCCGCAAGCTCCAAATCATCTTCTATCATCAATATTTTCTGTTTTTCTTCTGACATTTTCAGCCTTTATATCTTTATGGACACTATTATAACTCTCTCAAAATAATGAACGGCTAATGTTTTTTTTCATCTAGCTCAACAATAAAGCAACACGGTAGGCAATAAATGCCAAAATATAGGCTACAACTGATGTAAAGAAAAAGAGGTAGACTGCATATTTCCAGCTTCCTGCCTCTTTGGCAAAAACAGTAGTTGCCGCCAAACACGGCAGGTAGATCATCACAACAACTATAAACGCGACGGCAGAGGCAAAAGGAATATTTTTACGAATATTATCCGCCAAAGATTGCGATGTCTCATCTACATCACCACCTATGGAGTAGAGGACACCAAGAGTTGATACTACTACCTCTTTGGCAGCAAGTCCCGTTTGTAAAGCGATGTTCATTTTCCAGTCAAACCCAAGTGGCGCAAAGATGGGCTCTGTCAACTTTCCAAGCTTTCCAAGATAACTGTTGGCAAGTTGTGCTTCTGCCAGTTGGTTTTCAAAGCGCATCTTCTCCTGCGCATCAACTGCTTTTTCTATCTTGATGCTGTACTCCTTATCAAGCGCCAAATTATGCGGATAATTACTCAAAAACCATACAAGCATAGCTGCACCGGCAATGAAAGTACCCGCTTTTTTCAAATACATTATGGTCTGCGTAAGTACCGTATGCCAAATAAGTTTAAAAGTGGGCAGTCTATACTTTGGCATCTCCATCACAAAGGGTTCATCTACACCCTTAAACGCAGTGAGTTTCAAAATTTTGGCAAAGACAA
>Ga0256829_1002004_pt1 | contig 15724 bp, 15 predicted proteins | sample 131447metaG_FD_185979 | JGI IMG/M metagenome (GOLD analysis project Ga0256829, IMG submission 185979) | Hydrothermal vent microbial communities from Lau Basin, Pacific Ocean - 131-447 | ecosystem: Environmental > Aquatic > Marine > Hydrothermal vents | place: Pacific Ocean: Lau Basin | collected...
ACATAATCCCAAATCGGTTTGGCAAATTCAGCCTGATCAGCGACATCGGTTCCGGCGACTGACACATCTTCAGAGAGATAAAGATCGAGCGGCGAGATCGAGCGCAGGGTCTCATAAACGATGGTTGGATTGCGACCTGCGGCGATTGAACGGCTCGCAAAATCCTGGCGCCAGGCGTCCATGCCAGCATGCCCAGATGCCGGGAAAGGCGGTAGAGATGGGACGGTCGGGGTTTCGACAGCCGGGCCGCTAGCGCCGCTATCAGGTGATGAAATCGGCGGCTCTGCTTGCGGTGCCGATGCGCAGGCCGTCATCAGCGCAGCCCCGGCCAGGAGACCATAGAGTGGTCGTTTCATCATAAAGTCGCTCATCACATGCACCCCTTTGCGGAAAAGCCTGCAAGCCATGATTGACTCACTCGGGCCCCATGTGTATGTCCCGCGCTTTCGTGAAAACAGTTCTAACGTTTGGGCAAAAGCCATGAAAGTGAAATCCTCGATCAAAGCACTCAAGTCGCGCCACCGTGACTGCAAGGTCGTTCGCCGCCGTGGCCGGACCTATGTCATCAACAAGACTGACCCGCGCTTCAAAGCAAAGCAGGGCTGAGTCAGAGATGAACAGCTGAGCCTCATTTAAAATGGGTGCTCGCATCGTCTTGTTCGATCTTGGCCACGTGGTTGTCGATTGGCAACCGATCCGGCTGTACCGAGACCTCTTCGACACAGAAGCAGAGGCGGACGTCTTTGTGCGCGATGTGTGCAACATGGATTGGCATGTTCACCATGATCGCGGCGTTTCCATGGCAGACAATGCTGAACCGCTGATTGCGCAATATCCGCAATATGAAACGCAGATCCGCGCGTGGCGCACGCGCTGGCTAGATATGTTTGAAGGTTATATTCCCGGTGTGCCGCCGCTGATGGCGCGGTTGGAGGAAAACCGTGTTCCACTGTTCGGCCTTTCCAACCTGCCCGCCGAGGTCGCAGAGGAAACGTTTGATGCGTTTCCGATGATCAAACTTCTGCGCGATGTTGTCGTTTCTGGCGAAGAAGGCGTCGTTAAGCCGGACCCTCGCATTTACGAGATCACGCTTGCCCGTATGGGAAATCCTGATCCGGCAGACGTCTTGTTCACGGATGATCGCGAGAATAATTGCGCGGCTGCAGAGGCGATGGGCCTCAAAGCGCACCACTTTAACGGCGCTGCAGGATTCGAAGCCCGCTTGGTGCAAGAAGGCTTGTTATAAGTCCGCCAGTTTTTTCAGTCTTGAGGTGGGTTTTAGTTTGAATTCGCCGATTAAACTGAAATTAAACAACCCTAGGTTATATTGCTCAAAATAATACTTTGGGTGTATAAATGAATACGGCTCCTGATGTTGCGTTGCCAGGGTCGACTCTCCATGTCGATTTCCAACAAAAACAGAAATTGCTATCGCGCTTAGCCCTAGCTTTTTCTTTGATCCTTGTTGTCTTCACGGTCCTGATTTTTATTCTTCTGCCCGGCATAAGGCCCGGCAAGATCGTCGCGATTCTCGCTGTTTTCGGATTTGCGGCGATCAGTCGGCTCTGCCTGCGCCCCGAATGGTTTCGCCCGAGCGCAGTGGCGATGGTCTTGTTGACAATGATTGGAGGATTCGCGGGAAGCCTGACAAATGGTGGCCTTGAAGGCTATGTCGCGCCCATTTTGATCACGTCGCCGATAGCAGCATCACTGTTTCTTGGGACCCGAGCGACGATCATCTCCGCGGTTTCCGTCGTCGCTGCATATGCTGCTCTATTGTTGATGGAGCCCTATGGTTTGATCCGACCAGAGCCATACTCAGAACATGCGACCTCCATTGCTGCCCTGTTTCTCCTCGCTACGGCGACGGCCTTTTGTGCGGCGGGGTTTGCCTATTTTGCGCATGACTCAAAACAGAAGATCAACTCTTTAACCGATGCTCAAAGCCAACTCATTTCTGCGTCTGAGCAGCTTCGTCACGCGGCGCTGCATGATACACTGACCGGAATTGGCAATCGTCAAAATCTCCAGCGACACATCGAAGCCAAGCTTCGTGAAGAGGACGCAACACACGATCAGATCTGCGTCATCCACATCGATCTGGATCGTTTTAAAGAGGTCAACGATGCCCATGGCCATCCCGTTGGCGATGGCGTGTTGCGCAAAGCTGCAGAGCGCATGGTAAAGGCCGCTGGGAAAGATGATCTCGTGGCGCGAATTGGCGGAGACGAGTTCGTCATTGTGACGACGAAACGGTCACAGGAGCCCGCAGCCAAAATCCAATCGCTGTGCGAGACGATTATTGCGCAAATCAGCCGACCGATTTCGGTCAATGGGATCGAATGCCGGGTTGGTGCAAGTATTGGCTATATCATCTCGGACCGGGCGTGTAGCTCAACGGAATCCCTGATCGCGAATGCCGACATCGCGCTCTACGAGTCGAAGCGATGTGGCCGGGGCGTCGCCCACCAGTTCACGGGCGCCATGCGGGAGGGTATCGAATCCCAACGCACGCTCGTCTCTGACCTCAAGCTGGCATTCGAAGAGGATCGGATCACGTGTGCGCTCCAACCGCAGGTCTGCTTTGATACCGGGAAGCTTCTAGGCCTTGAAGCGCTTGGCAGAATTCGAAGCCATAGCGATGGTGAGCTGATGCTGCCTGCTGCCTTCTTGGACATTATGGAAAATGTCGGCCTGATCGATGCGTTTGATGAGCGGGTGATGTGCAAGGCGCTGGACGCTCTGATCGATCTGCGGGGGCGCGGCTTTGAAATCACCTACATTGCCGTCAACGCATCAGCCAAATCGCTCCGCTCAACCCGCTATGTCGAGACCATGCAGCGAGAACTTTCTGCACGCGGGCTCACCGGTGATAGCCTGGTCGTTGAGGTTTTGGAATCCATCCTGATTGAGGATCGCGACGACTTGGCCGCCAAGACGATAGAGGCGCTCAGTCAAGCGGGTATCAAAACGGTTATCGATGATTTCGGTTCTGGACATGCCTCTATGTGGGCCTTGCTTGAGTTGGAGCTTGATGGGATCAAAATCGATCGCTCGCTGATTGCGAACATTGAATGTGAGCGGTCGCGTACGGTTGTAGACGCTGTCTTGCAGCTGTCTCGCAAGCTCAACCTGACCTCGGTTGTCGAAGGTATTGAAACCCCTCAGCAATATGCTGCGCTGAAAGCGATGGGCTGCGAGGCGGCGCAAGGGTTTGGGATAGGCAAACCGATGGAGCTAGACAATCTCAGCCATTGGCTCGAGGCTTTTGGCCAGTCCGATATCGCTCAATTGCAAGACTCTATTCGGCAGTCCGGCTTGGGATAAACTGCCTACGTTCGGCGCCGAATGAAGCGCTGGATCAATTCCCAATATAGACCTCTCACCCGTCACGCGCTAAGCGTTCGGTGCTGACGCGACTGGCGATTTAAGTGGAGCACCACTGGGGAGCGTCGAACGATTTCAATCCGTGCCGTTCGCCTGGGCCAATCACCAAAAGGAGATGGCCATGCCTGAACTTTCACCGCAATCGGTTGCGTTTCTACTGTTTCCAAATGTCACTCAGCTCGACCTGACCGGCCCGGCGCAAGTGCTCTCGCGGCTCGGCAACACAGAGCTTAATCTGGTCTGGAAAGACAAAGAGCCCGTCCCCACTGATGCCGGGTTTCCGCTTCTGCCGACGGCGACCTTCGATGAGATTGAGCACGTCAACATTCTCTGCGTTCCCGGCGGATTCGGGACCATGGATGCGATGCAAGATCCCGAGGTTCTGGACTGGCTGCGCAAAGTGGCTACGAAAGCCGATTGGGTGACCTCGGTGTGCACAGGCTCGCTGGTGCTTGGCGCTGCAGGCCTGTTGAAAGGCTATCGATCTGCGTGTCATTGGGCGTCGATTGATCAGCTCGAATTCTTTGGGGCGATCCCAGTTCGTGAACGGATTGTGGAAGACCGCAATCGTTTTTCCGGCGGTGGGGTCACGTCGGGCATAGACTTTGCCCTGGCGCTCGCGGCGCGTATCCGGAACGAAGACTTTGCCCGATTCATCCAGCTCAGCATCGAGTACGATCCGAACCCGCCTTTTGATGCCGGGTCCCCAGACAAGGTCTCACCGAAGATTTTGGAGCGCTATTACAAAATGGTGGAGGCTGCGATGCCGGACCGCGAGGCGAAAGTGAAGGCGATTGCCGAGGCGCTCGGATTTTAGCCCCATTTCAAGCCGATACAGCTCTTCACGCTAATTTTTCTTGGCACTCAGAGATCAACGGATCATACTCACACCCATGCTTAAAGCGCTCGCCTTCTCCGGACTTCTTTTAGTCAGCAGCCCCGATTTTGGGCCGTCGGAAGAGATGTTTGATGAACTCAAAAATGCACCGAGCGAAGAAGAAGCAAATGATGTAGCGCTTGATATCTGGGCGTCCTGGATGGAAAGCGGCTCAGACGCGGCAGATCTGGTGATGGAACGCGCCGTTCAGGCCCAGGCGTTTGGCGATCTCGGCCATGCACGGGCTCTCTACGACCGCGTCATCGCCATCCAGCCGGATTATGCTGAAGCGTGGAATCGCCGTGCGACGGTTTTCCTCGCGGAGGAAAACTATCCCGAAGCCTTGCGCGATGTGAATGAAGCACTGCGCCTGGAGCCCCGCCATTTCGGTGCTTGGGGCGGTCTCGGAGCCGTCTTGGAGGGCCTTGGCTCAAAAGACGAGGCTCTAGCGGCGTATCAAAAGGCGCTCGAGATTTATCCCCTCTTTCCTTCGGCCCAGCGCGGCATAAATCGCATTCGGCGCGAACAGGAAGGCCGGCCGGTGTGAGAATGCTGACAATTGGAGTAATCGTCCTCGCCTTGGGCGGTGTCGCCGCATGGTGGAACAGCGCGGCCTATGCCTCGCGCGTCAACAGCGCCTATCCAGCCGATGGCCATTTGGTTGAAGTCAATGGCGCGGACGTGCACGTCCTCGAACAAGGCGTCGATGGTCCAGTGGTTGTGATGATCCACGGGGCGTCCGCGAATGCCCGAGAGTTCACCTGGACGCTAGCGCCGCGTCTGGCAGATCATCACCGCGTCTTAATGGTGGACCGGCCAGGGCATGGTCATTCTGAACGGCCTGAAGATGCCAACACCCTCAAAGTCCAAGCTGAGCAGGTGGCTGGGGCGTTACAACAGCTTGCGCCCGGTCAAAAAGCGATTGTCGTCGGCCATAGTTTTGGCGGCGCGGTCTCGCTTCGCCTCGCGCTGGATCATCCCGAATTGGTTGAGGGCCTGGTATTGCTAGCACCGGTCAGCCACGATTGGGGCGGCGGCGGTGAGGCTTGGTACAACAAGTATGCGAGCCATCCGCTGATCGGCCCGTTCTTTACGCAATTGGTACCGATTGTCGGCCCAGCGCAGGTCAAATCTGGTGTCACCAATGTGTTTTCGCCGAAGCCAGCGCCAGAGGGCTATTTCGAAAAGTCTGGCATTGGCCTGCTGTTTCGCCCGTCAAACTTCACCGCGAATGCGAAGGATGTGAACGCGCTGCGTTCAGAGCTGGGGGCACAGCAAGATCGGTATGCAGAGATCAATGTGCCGACCGTCGTCTTTTCGGGCGCCTTGGACACTGTGATCAGCCCGCCGTTGCATGTCGGCAAGCTCAAGCATCAGGTTGAAGGCTTGGAACTCGTAAAGCTCGCCGATGGCGGGCACATGCCGCATCATGCCTTTGGCGCTGACGTGGCCGAAACCATTCGCCAGCTCAGCGCCGGGGCAGAGTAAACTCGCCTAAGTGCGCGCGAGGCCGAGGCGATCATCGGCATCGACCAAATCCGTGTCCAAATTGGTGAGATACCATTGCACGGTTTCACGCAGACCATCCTCAAGGCTGAGCTGTGGCTTCCAGTCTATCAGAGTCTCTGCGCTCGATGGGTCAACGCCGTAGCGGCGATCATGACCTTTGCGATCGGTCACGAATTCAAGCTGCGTTTCATATTTGCTGGCTTTGGGGCGGATCCCATCGAGCACGCTGCAAATCGCTTTGACGAGCTCGAGATTGGTCCGCTCAGCCCGAGCGCCGAACAGCAGTGTTGAGCCCGGCGCTGCGCCGCAGGCCTGAATAAGGCCGCGCGCATGATCCTCAACATAGAGCCAGTCGCGGACATTTTTTCCGTCACCATAAATCGGGATGGGCGCGCCCAGTATGGCCTTGCGGATCACCGTTGGGATCAGTTTTTCTGCGTTTTGCCACGGGCCGTAATTGTTCGTGCAATTGGTAACCAGGGTCGGCAAACCATAAGTGCGCTGCCAGGCGCGCGCGAGGTGATCGCTCGCGGCTTTGCTGGCCGAATAGGGCGAGGACGGCGTGTAGGCGGTGTGCTCATCGAAGACAGGATCATCCGGACCGAGGTCGCCAAACACTTCATCTGTGGAGACATGCACGAACCGAAACGCCGGGTCGCTTCCATTACTCTGCCACCAGTCCAAGGCTGCTTCGAGCAGGCAGAATGTGCCGTCGACATTCGTCTTCATGAAGGCGCTGGGACCATCAATTGAGCGATCGACATGGGTTTCGGCGGCGAGATGGATGATCGCGTCCGGTCGTGCCGCCTTGAACAGGGCCTCAACCGCAGGACGATCGGTGATGCAAGCATGGACGTTCTGAACGTCTAAGCCAGCGATGGCGTCCGGGTTTGCGGCATAAGTCTTTTTATCGAGATTGAAGACCTGGTGTCCCGCGCCGATCAGCTGGCGAACCACTGCCGAGCCGATGAACCCATACCCCCCGGTAACGATGTAGCGCATTTGCTCTCCCGCTAAGCTGCTCGCGTCCCACTCAATGAGAGCTGAATACATGGGCGAGCGCGATTGCGCCAGCCGTCGCAACATTAACGCTGTCGAAGCCCGCACGCATTGGGATCCGCACCGGATGAGCGGCGTCAATTAAAGCATCCGGCAGGCCTGGTCCCTCGGCGCCGAGCAAGATTGCGAGTTTTTCCGGCGGTGAAAGGGATGGCAGAGGCGTCGCATCCGTCCGCGGTGTCATTGCCCAGATTTCAAATCCCGCGCGTTTGAGCGCCGCGATTTGGTCCGCTCCAGAGCCGCCCTGATGGTAAGGCAGCCACAGGCTTGCCCCGGACGAAACCCGGATCGCTTTACGATAGAGCGGGTCGCACGAGCCTGCATCGAGCAGGACACCGTCGGCGCCAAAGGCAGCGGCATTGCGAAACGCGGCGCCGACATTGTCGTGATTTGAGATTTCATTGAGGACGAGAAGTCGCTTCGCGTCCAAAAATGCCTCAACCGGAAGCGCATCGCCTTTCTTGGCGCAGGCCAAGATCCCGCGATGGATCGGAAAGCCAGCAATCTCATCCATCAGCGCCTGCGGCGCCGTATAGACCGGGATGTTCGGCCCGAGTGTCTCAAGAATCTCTGCTAGGGGCGCGAGGCGTGTCTCGCACAGAAACAGGCTCTCAACCGCGAAGCGCGACTGAGAGAGCAGGATTGAAAGCGGCACTTTTCCTTCGACGATGAAGCGGCCGTCCGCGCCGCCGGTCAGGTCGCGTTCCCGCACACTGACAAAAGGGGCGATCCGTGGATCGCCCCTTTCGGTGATTTGTATGATGTTTTGTTCGCTCAAAGCCTAAGCACCCATTGGCAGGCCTTGTTCCTTGGCCATTTTTTGCATGGCTTTTTGGATCTTTTCAAAGGCGCGGACTTCGATCTGGCGGATGCGTTCGCGGCTGACATTGTAAACCTCGGACAGCTCTTCGAGTGTCTTTGGTTCGTCGGTCAAGCGGCGCTCTTGCAGAATGTGTTGCTCACGTTCTGACAGGTCTGCCATCGCTGATTGCAGGAGCTCCATGCGGGCATCAAACTCTTGCGTCCGCGCGAATTCGTCAGCTTGGTTTGGCTCATCGTCTTCGAGCCAGTCCTGCCATTCCATATCACCTTCAGCGCCCATTGGTGCGTTCAAAGATGCGTCGGAGCCGCTCATCCGGCCGTTCATCGAGATGACGTCTTTTTCAGACACGTTGAGCTTGTCCGCAATGTGTTTGACCTGATCAGGCTTCAGCTGCGCATTGTCGAGCGCATCAATCTCGCCCTTCATGCGGCGCAGGTTGAAAAAGAGTTTCTTCTGCGCAGCGGTGGTGCCGAGTTTGACCAGGCTCCAGCTGCGCAGGATGTATTCCTGGATGCTGGCGCGGATCCACCACATCGCATAGGTCGCGAGGCGGAAGCCCTTGTCTGGATCGAATTTCTTGACCGATTGCATCAGTCCGACATTGCCTTCTGAGATGACTTCAGCCATCGGCAAGCCATAGCCGCGATAGCCCATCGCGATCTTCGCCACGAGGCGCAGATGCGAGGTCACCATCTTTTCGGCGGCTTCGGTATCTTCGTTTTCTTGCCAACGCTTGGCGAGCATGAACTCTTCGTCTTTCGCCAGCATTGGGAATTTACGGATTTCTGAGAGGTATCGGCTAAGGCCTTGTTCAGGGCTCAGCGTGAGCGCACGGCTCGCAGTTGTGTTGGCCATATTTGGTCCTCCTTATCCCCTTCACAGACCCTCGCATGAGGCACCCGGTCCAGTTCTATCGTTGTTTGGGTCATAGCCCCGATCATCGGCGGCGTCTTTCCCTGTTTCGCGAATAGTCCCTATCGCGATTTCGCATAGATAGGGATGACAAGCGCGTTATTTAAGGCATGCTGATGACGAAAAGTGTCAGGACAAATATGTTTGGCACGTGGTCTGCTTGATTTGGATCTTGATGAAATTCGACCATGCACGCTCTGATTTATCTGGGAAACGAGTTCTCCTTTTGGGGGATTCTCGCATGGCATTCCCCATCGCAAAAGCACTTTCAAAACAAGGTGTAAGCGTTTTTGCAGGCGTTTCGATCTATTCGAACTATCTTGAGTGGTCGCGATACCTAAATGGCACGTTCCCGCATCCCTCAACAGATTCTGGGACGGATGCTGCGCTTCCTTACATCCTCAGATGGCTCGAATCGAACGGTCCGATAGATGCGATCCAGCCGGTCAGTGAATCGGCCTCGCGGCTGGTGTCGAGCCATCGCGCCGAATTTGAGCGGTTCGCGCCGCTGATTATGCCCGCAGCGGAAACCGTGTCTGCTTGCGGGAATAAAGCTGAAATGTTCCGGCTTTGCGATCGGCTGGGCGTGCCTTTGGCGGCGTATCGGATTGTGCACTCGAAGCAGGATGTTTTGATGCCACCGCTGAGATCGGGTTTCCGGTCATCATCAAACCATCCTGTGTTGATGCGGAGCTATATGGACGAAAGGCGCTGATTATTCGCTCGACGGCAGATCTCAATGCACACTTCCCTGAATGGCCAGAAGAGCATCCGGAACTGATTGTTCAGCGCTATGTCCGCGGGCCGCGCCATAGCGTTATCTTTAGCGCCGAGAATGGCCGAATTCTAAAGGCCGTTGAGGTCGTCGCGAAGCGCACCCATGAGAATGATGGCACCGGTTATACAACGCTCGGTGTAGCGGTTGCGCCAACCCCGGCTGTGAGAGCTGCGACAGAGGCTTTGGTCGAGTCGTTGACCTATTCATCAACGGGCTGCACCCAATTCATTGTCGATCCAGAAACCGGTGAAGTCACCTTTATGGAGCTGAACTCGCGGACGAGTTTGGCGCGGATCGCTGAAGCTGCGGGCGTCCCGCACAGTCTGCTTGGACTCTACACGGCTTTGGGGCTGAAAACGCCCGATCTTGGCGCGCCTTGGGCGACAAAAACAGGAACGCGCTATGTCTGGACCAAAGGCGACTTGATGCGGCTGAAGCGCATGGTTCAGTCAGGAGAGGGCACTGCGCGGCAGAATATGGCGGACGCGATTCGAGTTGGCTTGGATGCGATTCGGTCCACACATGCGATCTTCGACCTTACGGACCCGGCCCCAGCGATTGGCGTCTATACGCATTTCATTTTAAAGCGTGTGCACCGACAGAATCGGTATGAGCTGCAAACGGAACCCACGATTTGAATGTTCAGTCCGAATTGGGGAAAAAGGTCGACACCGAAAAACAGATCCTGATCGGCACGATCGCTTTGGCGGTCGTTCTGGTCCTGGTAACCGCATTTCAGCCCTGGATCGATCCCAGATGGCTTTACATGGACACCCAGACAGTTGGCGAACTGTCGGGCGATTGCTGTCATGTTTATGATGGTGCGATGTCGCTTTTGGGTATCATGATCTGGGCGGCTACGTCGGCGCTCTCCGTGCTGGCTGGCCTTGTTTATCTGCGTCGATCAGATCGAAAAGCGGCTTTGTTCGCCGTGCACGCCGCTTTGGTGGCGGCCTTTTTGGCCCTGGATGATGCCTATTTGCTGCACGAGATTGTCCTGCCCCAGCTCGGAATCCCTCAAACCATTGTGATCGGCCTTCATGGCGGGATTATTCTCTCATATCTCTGGTTGCAACGGGCGTTTATGGGCGCCCCATATCGCTGGCTTTTAGGTCTCGCACTGTTCGCATTTGCCGTGAGTGTCGGGGTCGATCAGCTGTTTCACAGCATTCTGCCGATCTGGATTGTGGTGGAGGATGGGCCTAAATTTATCGGGATCGTTTGCTGGTTCCTATTGCACCTCATGATCCATACAGAACGCTTAGCGCGGATGCCGGCGTCGCAGTGAGGCGATGGTCTCGGTCCTTCAAGTCGCCGGAATACTTTCCGTGTCGTGCAAAATGGCGACAGATCTTTCAATAATCTGGAAACTGCCATATGGGTATCTCCCATAAGCGCATAAAAGTGCGCAAAATAAAAAATACCGATCTCGCTATTCAAATTCAATTTGTAATCGAACTGAATTGGGAAATCGCATTTAATGAACATCATAAAAAGTGCGCGCTTGGGAGCCTCGCTCCTAGGGACAGCGTTCGTATTGAGCTTGTCAGCTTGTGGCGGTGGCGGAAGCGGCGGATCGAGTGGGCCGAGCGCGCCTCCGAGTGGTCAAGCGCCGCCTTCACCTCCGCCGCCGCCCGCAGCGCCGACCCTCAGTTTCAGTGCGTCCCTTGAAGACGCGAATGTGGATGAAGGCTTTGAATTGTCCTGGACTTCAACCGATGCGGAGTCCTGTACCGCGAGCGGCGGATGGACCGGAGAAAAATCTACATCTGGAACTGAGCAGATCGTGCCGGATGAAGCTGGTTCGGTACGATTTGAACTCACCTGCATTGGAGCGGGTGGAGAGGTTCAATCTGAAATTGACCTTTTCATCACCGATCCCGATGGGGCGAGCGCACTTGATGAGTGGTACGGAACGCCGACACCGGCTTTCGTGCCGTCGCCGCCGCTGGCTTATCAGCAGTTTGAGAGCAGCCCTGGAGTGCGCTATCTTGGCGGTCCGGAAGGGCTTGATCATCAGCCAACAGACTCTCCTGGTGGGGGACAGTTCATTTTCAATCGCGTGTATCGCGCTAACAAGCACGGTCTCGGCGAGGGCGAACAGTTCGGGATTTTTTCATCTTGGCTGCGTTCGTTTGGAACCAATTCGATTGAGGGCGGATTATGGGTCAACCCGCAGACTGCGGGCGCAACCTACTATCCCTCGCTACACCTCGCGGCCATCGGTGACCCGTACCATATCTGCAATGATGTGGCGGTTGGCGGCGGTCTCGATGGCGTTGTGATCGGCGACAGATGGTTGAACATGATCCAGGTTTCGAACCAGGTTCTGAATGTGCCGGGCAGCAATATTGCCTTTGATATGAACCAGAACCCGCATGAAGAGGAGAATGGCATCTGGTCTGGGTTTGGCTGGACCTTTTTGAATTTGCAGCATCCACGGGATTACAAATTCTGGATCAGCTTCATTGAAACCGATTCCTATCAAGGCCCGATCAACGGATATATTCCCGAACATTTCAACTGGGTTGACCCCGACAAGATCGCCAATGGCGAATTCCAGGGCGCGCTCCAAGTGAATGGCAACCAGTTCGGAACCTTTGCCACGAAAGGTGCGGATTCAAGTTTTGGGACCGGTAATGAGACCTACCTGAACGGGGTGCTGAAGGTGAATGATGACCTCTTCTATGCGCCAATGCCGAACTTCCCGATGGCGAAAGAGCGAGAGTATGTTTTAGCGCATGCTCAAAATGTCTCTCAGGCAGCCATGGAAGAATACTCGCGACTGTTGACCAGTGGCGCGCTTGAGCAGCCCCTGATCCAGTCCACAAACCTGGCATTCGATTCGGTTTACCAGTCCGCGCATCAAAGCATCAAAATCTATGAGCAGGTCGGTAATGAGGAGTATCGATACTTTGTCGAGCCGCTCTACAAAATCGGGTTCGATGGCCATCTTGGTTTTGTGGATTGGGACTTCACCAACAAGGAGCTGTTCCCCCTCCTGCAAGAGTCAAATGGCTATGCATACATTCGCAAGACATCGAACCGATACGAACCCGAACCTGGCGCGAGCGATGACTACGCGCTTCACCCCAATAGTTTCCAAACAGAATTTGTTGCGGCGCCCGATACGACGATCCGGGCGCCTAAGAAGACCTATAAGTTCTTGAACTATAATGAGCGCGACACCTCCCACCCGGACTTCGCCAATTGGGATGTTTCTGACAAAACCAGGTTTCAAACCGTGCTGCAAAGCGGCGCGACGGTCACCTATGTTTGGTTCAAATTTACCGAGCAGCCGGCCATGCTTTCAGCCGCTCAAAACCACCCAGAGACCTATACAGAGGCCTATCTACGCACGCTTCAAGCGCACATTGAAAGCTTGCATAGACTGGTCAATGAAACCTCCGAAGAGGAACCATCAGACCCTAAGTTCATCAATTATCGCGGGGCCGAGCGCCCGAATGGTGAAGACTTTAATTTGGCAAAGATTGACCCGGCGCAGGTAATCACACCGCCGCCGGGGTATGAGGTTGGCTATGTGCCGGTCGTCATCAGCCTGCACTACCCAGACGAGTTCAGTGCTAATTCCAAGGATGTGCAGTCTGCGCCAGATGAGGTCTGCTCAAACGCAAATTGGAGTGACACGTTCTATCCCGATATTCCGTAAGCGATGACGTTCATCGCGTAGCCTGGATTGTGCGGCCGGAAGTCCTCTTAATGAGAGGGCTTCCGTGCCTTGAAGGCTTCCATTTGTTCAGGAGTCGCCTCTGTCTGGTGGTTCGCCTTCCACTCGGAGTAAGGCATGCCGTAGACGCGCGCGCGCGCGTCCTCTTTGGACATTTCGATCCCATTGGCTTCTGCAGCCTCGCGATACCAATCCCCGAGACAGTTGCGGCAAAAGTCAGCGAGGATCATCAGGTCGATGTTCTGAACATCCTTGCGATTGTCGAGATGTGACAGCAAGCGGCGAAAAGCGGCTGCATCGAGCTTGTCCTGTTGGTCTTGCGTCAATTCACTCATATCACTCACCAACCACGCGAACGTCTGCTTCGACGACAAGGGTCATTGGCTCGCCATCGGATTCGAAATTGAGCGTAATGTCGACCGTTTCACCGCCCACGACCCCCTCGCCGACGCCAAACATCATCATGTGATTGCCGCCGCGTTTCAGCTCGAGCACCTCTCCATCAGCGATCTCGAAGTTCTCGACCTGGCGCATTTGCATGCGATCATCCACCATGGCCATCGTGTGCAGCTCGATCGCTTCGATGCTCGGCGATGAGGCGCTAAGAAGGGTCACGTCACCGCCCTCGACGCTCAGTGTGACACCGCCCATGGTCATGTCGCGGCTGCCGATCGGTTCCATCACGAAAGCATCGCTATAAGACAGGACAGGCGCGGCTTCGCTTGCAGGCGGCGTCGGGGCGTCTGCAGGAGAACACGCCGCAGCCAGACCCAAGACAGCCGCACTCATAAGCCATTTAGACATCGCAAATTCCTTTTCTGATCAGAAAAGATATAAGGCGAGATCAGACTTGCCAGAAGCCCACAACGCGTCGCACCTCTTCGATGATGGGCGCGGCCACAGCATTCGCCTTCTCAGCGCCTTTGGCCATTGCCGCATCAATCTCTGCCGGGTCGTCGAGAAACTCGCGCATCTTTTTGGTGATTGGCGAGAGTTTTTCCACCGCGAGCTCCGCCAGAGCAGGTTTGAACGTGCCAAATCCCTTGCCGCCATATTCGGCGAGGACTTGCTCATCACTCATCCCGGCGAGCGCCGCATAGATCCCAACCAGATTAGCGACCTCAGGGCGAGGGGCCATCTCTTCCATGGTTTCAGGCATGTCGCCGAGCGTGTCGGTTTTCGCCTTTTTGATTTTCTTGGCGATCATATCGGTGTCGTCGATCAGATTGATCCGAGACGTCTCAGCCGGATCAGATTTCGACATCTTCTTGGTGCCGTCCTTCAGGCTCATGATCCGCGCGCCTGGCCCTTCGATCAGGCCTTCGGGCAACGGGAAGAAGCCCGGAACGTCATATTGCTGGTTAAAGCGCGCCGCGATGTTGCGGCTGAGCTCAAGATGCTGCTTCTGATCTTCGCCAACCGGGACATGGGTCGCCTTGTAGACGAGAATGTCAGCCGCTTGCAGCACCGGATAATCGAACAGACCAACGCTGGCGCGTTCTGAATCCTTGCCGGACTTATCCTTGAACTGGGTCATCTTTTCGAGCCAGCCCATACGGGCGACACAATTGAAGATCCAAGTCAGCTCGGTATGGGCGCGAACCGACGATTGAACGAAAATCGTCGAGGTGTCTGGGTCGAGGCCAGCTGCCATCATCGCTGCTGCGATTTGCCGGGTCTGATCTGCCAATGCGCCTTTTGCGTGCGGCATCGTGATCGCGTGTAAATCAACCACGCAATATATGCCTTCCCATCCAGCATCTTGGAGGTCGGCGAACTTTTTCAGAGCGCCAAGATAATTGCCAAGATGTAGATTTCCGGTCGGCTGGATGCCGGAGAAAATCCGCTGCGGGCCAGAATAGGATACTTGCTCAGTCATGGCAGCGGGGTTTAGCGGATTTTGGCTGCCTGGCTAGTGGGGAATTTATGCTGCTTTCCGGCGGAGCATGGCTTTTAGATCGCTTGGTCTAATCGCGCCGAACAAAAGAGCGGCAATGCCATAGACCCCAGCGCCTAAGACAATGAAGGCAAGGACCTCAGAGAATTTGCCGTAGGGGACCCAGGATTGGAGCACGTCCTGTTGGGTGAGCAGATAAAGCAGGGCGGCGCCCATTGCGAGACTGGCAAGCGTAACCGAGACCAGCCTAGAGATCAGGCGCGCGCCAGGGCGATACCAACCACGCGTCTGAAGTCCGATGAAGAGCAGCGCCGCATTCACCCATGCCGCGATGCTGGTTGCGATCGCAAGACCTGGGAAGCCTGGCCACCCTTGCGACCGGAACCACAGGAACAGACCCGCGCCGAGAACGGTATTGAGCGCCACCGTGAACAAAACAAACCGCATTGGCGTTTTGGTATCTTCGCGCGCGAAAAAGCCAGGCGCGAGCACCTTGATCAGGACAAAAGCCGGAACGCCCCAGCCATAGTGCACAAGCGCCAAACCGGCTTGCTGAGCGTCTGAAACGAGGAAGGCGCCGCGGGCATAAAGACCTTCGATAATGTAAGCGGGTGCCACCATCAGCGCGATCGCGGCGGGTAGCGTCAGCGCCATGGCAAGCCCGATGCCATCGTCCATCAATGTGTTGGCGGATTTGCTGTCATCGGATCGCGCCGCGCGGGCGAGCCGCGGCAAGATCGCCACGCCGACCGCAACCCCGACAATGCCCAGCGGCAATTGGTAGAGCCGATCTG
>Ga0256829_1002005_pt1 | contig 15719 bp, 19 predicted proteins | sample 131447metaG_FD_185979 | JGI IMG/M metagenome (GOLD analysis project Ga0256829, IMG submission 185979) | Hydrothermal vent microbial communities from Lau Basin, Pacific Ocean - 131-447 | ecosystem: Environmental > Aquatic > Marine > Hydrothermal vents | place: Pacific Ocean: Lau Basin | collected...
AGCTATAGGACTTTTACTCCTAAGTTACATACACCCTTTCTCCTTTGACTGGTTTAAACCTGAACTGATGTTTGTTGAAAGTTATTTAGGTATCGAAAAATGGCAATTTGGCATTGTGTTAATGGGCATTGTTTTAACGCTATGGCAGAAAAATTTTTACTATTTGATACTCATACTTCTTGCCTATACACCACTACCTACGCATACTTCTCACATACCCCATGACATCACACTTGTCACCACACACACTTCTGTCCATGACAAATGGAACAAAGCACTCCATCAAGCACAATTTAATACCCTGTTTAAACACATAGACAGAGCCATAGAAAGCAAGAAAAAACTTGTTATTCTCCCCGAATCCGTCTTTCCTGTTTTTCTTAACAGAGATCAAGCATTGCTTACCAAACTCCAAGAGAGAGCAAAACATATCTCCATCGTCACAGGTGGACTCTACTGGGATGGGAAAACCCCACGAAACTCCACCTATATTTTTACAAATGGACACGTATCTATTGCCAACAAGGTACTTTTAGTCCCTTTTGGAGAGGCCAATCCTCTACCTGATTTTCTAAGTGACTGGGTCAATGAAGTGTTTTATGATGGTGCAGTGGACTACAAAGCCAGTGACAAGGTGACAGACTACAAAATAGACGGTATTACCTACAGAAACGCCATCTGTTTTGAAGCCACTGCAGAAAAACTCTATGAAAAAGACAAAGAGGGGCATCGTCCTAAAAATATGATAGTCCTCAGCAACAACGGCTGGTTTCATCCTTCTATTGAATCAAGTTTACAAAAACTTTTGCTACTCTACTACAACAAGAAATATGGTACAACTATCTATCACGCTATAAATATGTCAACATCTTATATTATTCAAAAGGGAAAGGTTTTCACACAAAATGATTGACTTATCTAGGCTAACTCAGTATAATTGACAATATCTTGTACAAAAGGATTTTCATGCAAGCTGTCAACTACTCTCATGCGAGAAACAACCTTAAAGCTATTATTGATGATGTATGTGATAACAATGAAGAGGTGATTATTACCACTAAAAATGACAAGTCAGTCATCGTACTTTCAATGGATGAATATAATCGTACACATGCTCAAATCAAAAGAGATGTTGCAATCTCTCTGGCAGAAATAGAGCGCGGTGAGATAATGGATATAGATGAAGCTTTTGATAAAGTTTTAGCAAAATATGAAAATTAACTTTTCTCAAAAAGCACATCAAACGCTTGATGATGTTGCTACATATATCTACGCACAAAGTAAATCAAAAACTATCACAGCGAGACACATACGAAAATTACGGGAGTATATCAAACGAACACTCTCTGATTTTCCAAAAATAGGCAGACCAGCAGAAGAGTTTGGAAAAAATATCCGTAAACTCGTATTTCAGAGATATAGTATTTTATATATCATTGAGTCAACACATATAGACATCATTGCCATCTATAGAGAAAACCTACCAAACCTATGACACTAAAAAATATTTATATAGCTCCCATCAAAGGCTACCAATACATCTCTAAAATGCTCCCTACAAACTGTCGCTATTACCCTACCTGTTCAGAGTATGCCAAGTGGCAGTTTGAATTTAATGTACCTCATAAAGCCTTGGCTGCGAGTAGTCTGCGTATTTTACGTTGCAATCAGTTCTTTAAGGGAGGCATTGACTATCCTTTGGTGGAGATGTGCCCACAAAAACCTTCGTGCTTACTCACTTTTAATGCAGAGTATGGCAAAATAGATATACTCTATTGGTTTGTACCCAAAAGTACAAAACCAAATAACACACACTATTATGTCGTAAAGGATTTTGATGCAATTAACCGCACCACTTGACATGCACCTTCATCTGCGTGATGGAGAGATGTTGCAAAATATCGCTAAAGCTTCAGCGAGAACCTTCTCTGGAGCACTCATTATGCCAAACCTTGTTCCACCTGTGAGTACAAAAGAAGAAGTGCTCGCCTATAAAGAGCGTATCTTGGCTGCTATTGGCGATGAAAAGTTTACTCCTTATATGACACTCTTTTTTAAACCAAGTTATGACAAAACTTTTTTAGAAAGTCTGCGTGATGAGATTACTGCGATTAAACTCTATCCTGCTGGTATAACTACCAACAGTGAAGGCGGTGTAAGTGGTTTTGATGTTGAGGAATTACGCCCAACACTTGAAGCAATGAGCGAGCTAAACATTCCTCTGTGTGTGCATGGAGAGACCAATGGTTTCGTAATGGACAGAGAAGCAGAGTTTGTAAGCATTTATGAACGTCTTGCTACTGCTTTTCCAAAACTTAAAATCATTATGGAGCACATCACCACCAAAGAGAGTGCAGAAGCACTTGATAGACATGAAAATCTTTATGCAACCATTACTCTACATCACCTACTCATCACCCTTGATGATGTTGCAGGGGGGATGCTTAAGCCTCACCTTTTTTGTAAACCCATTGCTAAACGTCCTGAAGACAAAGTTGCCCTGCTTAAAGTAGCACTTGAAGCACATCCTAAAGTGATGTTTGGCTCAGACTCTGCTCCACACCCAAAAGAAGCAAAAGAAGCGTGTGGCTGTGCGGCTGGTGTATTTACAGCACCTATCGCCCTACAGGTACTCTCGGAACTCTTTGAGACTAAAAATGCCCCATTAGAAAACTTACAAGCATTTGTTTCTGGCAATGTACAGCGTATATATGGGCTGAAACCTCTTTCAAAAACGGTTGTTTTAGAGAAAAAACCATTTACTGTACCCTCAAACTACAGTGGTGTAGTACCTATGTATGCCACAGAAGAGATAGCATATTCTATCAAAGAAGTCCATAATGGATAATCGGGTAAAAGCGTTTGTAGAGGGGCACAAATCGTTTCAGAAAATCAAATTTAAAAAGAATGAAGAGCGCTTTAAAAAGCTTGTAGAAGAGGGGCAAAACCCTAAAGCCCTGTTTATAGGCTGTTCAGATTCACGTGTCATGCCTGCTTTGATTACAGGCTCTAAACCAGGAGATTTGTTTATTGTAAGAAATATTGGCAATTTTGTTGCACCCTATAACCCTGATGCGGACTATCATGCAACCGCCTCTGCCATAGAATATGCTGTCAGCATTCTGGAAGTTTCAGACATTATTGTGTGTGGACATTCGCATTGTGGGGCGATTGCCTCCCTCTATAAAAAGATTCAACCCACCCCTGAAAATATCCATACGCTCAAATGGCTCGAACTTGGCGATGAAGCCAAAAAAGTCAGTCTTTTTGCCTATCAAAATGCAGATAAAGAGACTCTGTTACGTTACACAGAACATATTTCGGTAGTCTATCAACTCGATAATCTCTTAACCTATCCTGCTGTCAAACGCAAAGTTGAAGAAGGTACACTCTATCTACATGGATGGTACTACGACATTGAAAATGGGCAAATTGACTACTACGATGATGAAAATTATGAATTTAAAGCACTTACTCAAAAATAATTTGATAATATATACCTAAACATAAGTTAAATGAATGGGGAAAAAGAATGATTGCAAATAATATTGAAGAACTTATAGGAAATACTCCTCTTGTAAAGATAAATACACTTTCCCAGGAGACAGACACAAAAATCTTAGGTAAATGTGAATTTATGAACCCAACTTCTTCAGTAAAAGACAGAATCGCTTTTAATATGATAAACGAAGCACTCAAATCAGGGCGCATCAACAAAGAAACTACCATCATAGAACCCACATCAGGAAATACAGGCATAGGCCTTGCAGCAATCTGTGCCGCAAAAGGAATGCGACTCCTTTTAACTATGCCTGAGTCAATGAGCATTGAACGTCAAAAAATCCTCAAACATCTAGGTGCCCAACTTGTACTCACACCTGCTTTAAAAGGTATGGGGGGTGCAGTCGAAAAAGCAGACCAATTGGTAAAAGAGCTCAAAAATGCCGTCGTCCTCCAACAATTCAACAATCCGGACAATCCAAATATTCACCGTAAAACCACTGCACTGGAGATACTCAAAGATACAGAAGGACATGTCGATATATTTGTAGCTTCCGTGGGTACAGGAGGCACACTCACAGGTACAGGAGAAATACTTAGAAAACATATTTCCGATGTTCACATCGTTGCAGTAGAACCTGCAACTTCCGCCGTACTTGAAGGTGGAGAGGCTGGACCACATAAAATTCAAGGTATCGGAGCAGGGTTCATACCTGAGATACTTAATACTGATCTCTATGACGAAGTTGTAGCTGTCAGTAATGAAGATGCATTTGCCATGGCACAACGTGTCGCTAAAGAAGAAGGGCTACTCATAGGCATCTCAGCTGGCGCCAATTTACATGCTGCACACATATTAGCAAATCGCCCTGAAAACAAAGGTAAAACGATTGTCACTATCCTTTGTGATACTGCTGAACGCTACCTTTCTACAGAACTTTTTGACCACTAATGCCTTTAAAGATAACGACAAAACCTCTTCTGCTTGAAACCCTCAAGATAGAAAATGGCGTTATCACCAACCTACCTTACCATCAGGCACGATGCGACCGAAGTCGGCACGCCATTTATGGCACCACACAAACACTGGAACTTCAAACACAGATTATCCCCCCTCCAACAGGGGTGTACCGTTGTCGTGTACTGTATGCGCAACGCATACACAGTATCGAATACATTCCCTACATACCCCCGAAGTTTTCATCTTTAAAAATAATTACTTCAGACATAGACTACCCTTACAAATATGCCAATCGCGATGCACTCAATACGCTCTTATCTGCACATGAGACATATGATGATATTATCATCACAAAGGAAGGCTATCTTACAGATACAAGCATAGCCAATATTGCGTTTTATGATGGAAAGAGATGGCTTACCCCACAAAAACCTTTACTTCAAGGTACTATGCGACAAAAACTCATCGATGAAGGTTTTTTACAGCCCAAACAGATAAAAGAAGAGGAAATACCTAACTACTCACACGTGGCTTTAATGAACGCTATGTTAGGATTTAAAATCTTAAATGACATCACAATCTATGACAATAAAGGCAAATGCTATGACTATTAATCTTTTTCAAACCCCTCAATACAAGACGCTTATACAAGAGCATATAGTAAAGACAATTACATATCTTTTTGAAAAAAATCAGGAGTTTGCTGTCGCTTGTGAGGTGAAACACATTGCCTTTAATCCTCCACTTCCGAAAAGTATATTGGACACATTTGAAGAGACAGTGCTCTTTATATTGCATGGTTATACATTTGAAAGTGCTACAATAGATGAGGAGTATTTTAGTTTTGAAGCAGGATTTGGCGAAGAAAATTTTGGTTCCACTGTGCAGGTACCTCTACTTTGTATTAAACAGGTCTTTGTAGGCGATCACCCTATTGTCTTTAACCTTGCAAAATATGAGGGTGAAAAGAAGAGTAGTACCAGTAAGTCATCTATGGAAGCACTACTCAATAATCCTGAGAACCAAAAACTTCTCAAGAAAAAAAAGTCTTAACAGTGACCTGCTAAGATATAATTTACCACTTTATCTACATAAGCGTTATGCTTATTCTCTTTTGAGTAAACAATAAAGAATTTACGTGTCATCGTATAGCCTCTTAATCTTGATTCAAAGAGTTCGCCATTGGCTATCTCATCCATTACTGCATACTTTGACAAGATAGAAACCACTGGCTTCTCAGGATTTCTCTCACTCTTTTTAAGTGTTTGGAGTACTGTGGTTGTATTACTCACTTCCGAGAGGACATTAAAACTTTTACAAGAAACCCCTAACTCCTCAAAGACTTCTGATACCACACGTCTTGTGTGTGAGCCTTCATTACGACAAATCCAAGAAAACTCATACAACTCTTCTGTTTTTAACACTTTGGCAATAGGTACATTGGAGACAACAATCAATTCATCTTCCAACCACTCCCTGTAAATAAGGTCGTTATCCATCACAGGAGATTCAATCAGACCAACATCAAGTTTTCTGTCTTTAAGCTTTTGGACGATCTTATCACTCACATCTATATCAAGATTAATATCATTGTTAATCGCTTCACCAATAGTATTGAGACACTGTCCAGGGATAATGTAAGTACCAATAGTATAAGATGCCCCCAGTTTAAAGGTAATCTCTTTATTAATGATTTTTAAAATATCCTGCTCGCAAGCATGAATCTCTTTTTCCAATCTTGTAGCAATCTTATAGAGCTCTTCACCTTCATTGGTAAGCTTGATACCATTTTTTTTACGTTCAATCACTTTACACGCAAGATATTTTTCTATAAATTTAATCTGCTGTGTAACTGCTGGCTGTGAAATTCCTAACTTCGCTGACGCTTTGGAAAAACTTCTTTCACGCGCTACAGTTAAAAATGTCTCTAATTTTACAAAGTCTTTTAACATTTCGTGTCCCCTACTATATCATGTACTATTGACTCAAATCATTAAACCCACGCTGACATGGGTAGAACCAAGTTAATAAAATTATTATATCAAATTATACTTAATAAAAGCATAACTTGTTCTTATTAGAATGATTTTATTTTATCTCACTTAGATTTTTTAGCTATAGACCCAAATTTAAAAATTGAATGCTTTGCATGCGTGTTATGTCACTTCTAAACAATTAAAAGGTATAATTAATACCAATAAGAGGAGTGCGTGATTCTATGAAAACGATATTGGATGCATTAAACCCATCACAACGAGAAGCTGTGGAGCATATAGATGGTGCGATGCTTATTTTGGCGGGAGCAGGTTCTGGTAAAACAAAAACACTTACTACACGCCTTGCCTATCTTGTAGGTGAAGTAGGCATTGACCCTGCCAATACCCTAACACTTACTTTTACTAACAAAGCAGCGGCAGAGATGCGGGAACGTGCCTTAAAACTGATGCCTTCACGTGTCACCTACCCACCACAGTTATGTACTTTTCACAAATTTGGGCTTTTATTTTTAAAATTTCATATAGAAAAGCTTGGTCGAAACAATGGCTTTGTCATCATAGACAGCGATGACAAAAAACGTCTCATTCGTACGATTGCCAAAGAATTAAAGATAGATTTAAACATTGCGTTCATCGCCTCTGAGATTTCCAAATATAAAAACTCCCTCCTCTCTCCAGAAGTTGTATTGGAAAAAGCAGAACTTCCAGACTATAAAAAAATAGCCAATATCTATGTCAGATACCAAGCCAATATAGAAGAGAACAATCTTGTTGATTTTGACGATTTGCTCATGCTAACATACAAAATACTCTCAGAAAATGATGCATTGCGTAAAGAGACAAGCGATCGATATAAGTACATTATGGTTGATGAGTACCAAGATACCAATGAACTACAGTTTCAACTTCTTGAACTTCTTGCTTCAGAGCACAACAATCTCTGTGTTGTAGGAGATGATGACCAAAGTATCTACGGATGGCGTGGGGCAAACATACGCAATATTTTAGAATTTTCAAACAATTTTGAAAAGTGCAAAGTTGTAAAACTTGAAACAAACTACCGCTCAACCCAACCCATTTTACAAGCTGCCAATACACTCATAGAACACAACTCTACCAGACTTGGCAAAAAACTTATCTCGCATAAAGGCACGGGGGAAGAGGTCAAACTGCTACATTCACTCGATGAATCTATGGAAGCAAAAGCGATTGCCCATAGCATACAAACACTTCTTGATGCTGGGACAAACCCTGACGAGATAGCTGTACTCTACCGTATCAATGCACTTTCACGTTCTTTAGAAGAGGGATTCACCAAAGCAGGACTTGCATTTAAACTCATTGGTGGTATGCGCTTTTATGAACGAGCAGAAATTAAAGATATTATCTCCTATCTGCGTGTCATCTCAAACCCATACGATGATTTCTCTCTTCTACGTATTATCAATAAACCAAAACGTGGCATAGGAAAAGCATCTATAGAAAAACTACAACAAGCCGCTTTTAATGCAAAATTATCACTCTTTGCCTATATTGATACATCACTCAAGGGTGAATTGGCATTGCCAGTAAGCAAAAAAATCTCTACAGCCCTCTCTTTACTTCTGGAACAGCTTCGCCTTTTACAACACGAAGCCGATACCAAACTTGACAATTTTATCACCCTCTTTGACGATACTATCAAACTTAAAGACCATTATGCCAGTATGGTTGATGGAATGGAGCGTATTTTAAACATTGATGAATTTTATGGATATTTCAGAGATGCTGTGGCTAAAAACCCTGAGCTCACTCTCGACGAATTTCTTAATGACATATCGCTACAAAGCGACCAAGACCAGATAGAAGAAGATGCGATTACTATTATGAGTATTCATGCGGCCAAAGGACTTGAGTTTGAGCATCTTTTTGTCATAGGGTTAGAAGAGGAGTTCTTCCCACTGCTTGGGGAAGGGTGCAATATGGAAGAGGAACGCCGTCTAGGCTATGTGGCTATTACTAGAGCCAAATCTGACCTTACACTATGCTATGTTGACAGCCGTTTCTACAAAGGTCGCCGTAAAATGATAGACAAAAGCCGCTTCCTCGGAGAAGCAGGTCTCATCAAAGATGCCAGCCTTAAAATCACCAAACAGGCTGCCTTTAAAAAAGGCGATCTCGTCAAACATAAAATCTTTGGTATCGGGCGTGTACAAGCTGCGAACAAATCAGGTAAAGAGTATAAACTTCTCATTAATTTTGGCGGGAATAAAAAAGAGATATTAAGCTCTTTTGTACAATCTATATAACCGTGAACAGATTATTTGTCGTAAACAAACCTATATTTCGCTCATCCAATGGTTACATGGGTTACGTAAAACGTAAATACGGTACCAAAAAAGTGGGCTTTTCAGGTACGCTTGATCCTTTTGCTACAGGCTGTCTCATCGTGGCCACTGGGCAATACACCAAACTCTTTCAGTACCTCAACAAAACCCCAAAAAGCTACAAAGCAACCCTATGGCTAGGAGCAAACTCTCCAAGCCTTGATATAGAGAATATAGACAGCATTCAAGAGGTAGCACATTTTACTACAGCACAGATAGAAGAGGTACTCTCCTCACTTATGGGTGAACTTGCCTACTACCCTCCAAAGTTTTGTGCAAAAAAGATAAACGGACAACGTGCCTACGAACTTGCACGTACAGGTGAAGATGTAACGCTAAAAACCATTACCTCTACCATTTACGACATAAAACTACTGAACTACAACCATCCTTTTGTCCACTTTGAAGCCAAAGTTTCTGAGGGAACATACATACGCTCACTAGGCGCACTCATCGCCGATAAGCTAGGGGTAGATGGCACTCTATCAAGCCTACATCGTATTCATGAAGGACAGTTCAACTATGAAAATGAAAAAGCCCTGAACCCTTTTACACATTTGGCACTGCCTACCAATGTCTATACAGGTGATGAATCATCTATGGAACTTGGGAAAAAACTTGACGTAGCATATTTCCAAAACCAAGATGAAGGCATATATCTCATTGAAACATCACAATTTTTTTCTATTATCGAAATCACACATAATGAAGTCAAATACAGATTAAACCGTATTCCAAAGTTTGAGGAGGCATAATGTACAGCATAAAAGCCCATGCGAAAGTAAACATATTTTTAAAAATTACTGGACATAAAGAAGGCTACCATACCCTTCTCTCACGTTTTATGCGTGTAGAGGATCTCTATGACACCATTCGCTTCGTGCCTTGTGAATGTGACACTTTTACCATAGAGGGGTGCGAAGAGGTGCCTTTGAAATCTAACACGATTTACAAAGCTTACAAAGCACTCAATGACTATACTGGTGACCTTGACATCCTTAACTTCTTTTACAAACATAAAGTTGTCGTTACCAAACGCATACCAAGCCAAGCAGGACTTGGTGGAGGTAGCTCCGATGCAGCAGCATTTATGCGTTTGGTTAAAGAGGTATGTAACCTTATGGTAAGTACAGAAGAGTTGGCAAAGTTGGGTAGTACCATAGGTGCAGACCTGCCTTTTTTCATCTACAACTACCCTTCAGCCAATGTCTCAGGCTTTGGTGAAGTAGTAGAGCCATTCGATGAAATGCCTTTGCCCCTCGATCTCTATACACCACATATAGGTTGCGATACAACTATGGTATATCAGACTTTTAAAAAAGAGCTTCTTGAAGATATTTCACTCTGTTCATTTATAGGTTGGGAAAAACTTGATTCCAAAAGCCTCTTAGAAATGATTGATGACCCTCTGATACTCAATGACCTCTATGCCGCTGCACGTATTGCATACCCTGAGCTAAAAGATGTTGCCAAAGAAGGATGGTTTTTTTCTGGTTCTGGAAGTACCTTTTTTAGAGTGTTTTAAATACAATACCATTGAGAGACAGCAATATTACATTAAACTCTATACGTTATAATAAGCACTATATATTTAAAGAAAAGATAATGTCACAAAACATACAATATACAGACCTATTTGATGAATTAAAACAACAAGTACGCGATGCGGGTCTACTACAAAGGGTACCTTTACGAGGGACAATTGAGATGATAGCTATTATTGTTTCAATCATCTTTGCGTTAACTACTGCACCCTATTGGAACCCCGTCCTTCTAGCACTCTTTTTAACGTTAATTTTCACACGCTCCGTCTTTGTATCACACGATATACTGCATACACAGTATTTTAAAAACAAATCTCTCTCCAAAAAGCTTAGCTATCCGTTTTCAGCGATTATACTCTCAAATTCTTCTTCATGGTGGGACTACAAACACAATGTCAATCACCATACCTACTGTAACATTGTAGAAAAAGATGAAGATATTCGAGCCCTTGATGGTGCATTCACACTGCAAAAAGGTAACCGCCCTTTTTTTAAAAAATATAAATATATTCTCTTTTGGGGTGCACTGTTTTTTATGTTCCCTGCATTTATTGCACAATCATACTCCTTTGTGATTAAACGTAAAATATGGGGAGAATTTACATTAATGTTGCTCCACTGGCCACTTATATGGGGAACACTTTACTATCAAATAGGTGGCATAGATACACTCATTGTTGCACTGGTTATGAACTTTGTACTCTCCCCTTGGCTTGCATTTGGTTTTATTACCAATCATTTGGGCTGTGAGACATTCACCCAAGAGGAAGCCAAACATTTTTCTTGGATGGAACTCCAGTTACGAGGGAGTCGTTCACTTAAGGGTGGGGTCTTTGTGCATTGGTTTTATGGTGGGCTTAATACACAAATAGAACATCATCTCTTTCCAAAAGCACCAAGATTTCACCTACTTAAAGTACAGGCACTTACAAAAGCATTTGCCCAAAAGTACGATATACCCTATTTTGAGACCACACCACTCATGGCATATATACAAATCCATAAAGCATTAAAAGCATATTAAAATTTCGCTATAATTTACAAAAAGGAGATAATATGGCAATCAAAGAAACACTTAAAAAGCTCGTCAGTAAAGTATTGAATATAGGCACACCCCCTGAGAAAGAAGTACTCTACAAAGAAGTCATTAAACGTAAAGCACCACAAAAAAGTGCTGAAGCACTGGTACTAGATGATATTAAAAACAGTATCAAAAAAATTTGGACTCCCCAAGATGAAATTGAGTCATCAAATAATGCACAACAAGCTCCCGTAAAAACACCTGCCAAAAAGAAAGCACCTACCAAAAAATCTACCACTGCGAAAAAATCAACCACCAAAAAACCCACTGCAAAAAAACCTGCATCAAAAACCACTGATACAAAAAAAACAACAAGCAAAAAATCTACTACAACAAAAGCCACAACCAATGAAAAAAAAGCTCCTGCGAAAAAAACAGCTACAAAAAAAAGTGAAACGAGTAAAAAAACAACTACCAAAACAACAAAAAGCAAGACAGCTATCCCAACAAAAAAGAGTACTGCCAAAACAGAAACGACCCCAAAATCGTCTGCTAAAAAAACTGTAAGCAAACAAACAGAAACCACAGCCAAAACAACGACCCCAAAAGCACCTGCAAAGAAAACAGCTTCCCAAAAATCAACAAGTGCAAAAAAAGGTAGTAAAAGAGATGAAAAAATCGCACTTTACGTTAAAGACATTAAAAAACATTATGGAGAAGTAGATGAAGCTTTTGTAGCCATTGTAGTAAAAAATCTTGGTCCATCCATCTACCGTAAAGATGCAGAACTTGTCTCTTGTTCTGACCCAAAAGAACTCGATACAGTACGTAGAAACTTCCTTATAAAAAAACTGGGTATAGATGCAAGCAAAGCCGTTTTAGATGCGGCCATTCAAGATGTTTGTACAGAGCTTAAAGGTGTACGCACCAAATACCGTGCTACATTTTACTATGCGCTTGCCAAGAAGTTTAAAAAAGAGTCTGTACTTAAATAACCCCAAAACCTTGGGGTTATACCCATACTATTTGACCGCAATACTCTTTGCTTTTCGTGACTCTTCTTTCTCAAGCATCACATAAAGTCTGCCATCTTCATAGTGGGCATCTACTTTTGAAGTATCTATCCCTTCTGGCAGTACAAAACTTCTGCTAATCATACCAAAATTACTTTCACAAAGATAATAATCGTCTTCTTTTACCTCTTTTTTCATATTACGCACAGCTTTTACTGTTAAGATATTCTCTTCGATTTGAAGATCTATATCTTCTTTATTTACGCCAGGTAAATCTATCTCTATTTTAAATGTGTCATTGCCTTTTTTAGCTAAATTTGCAAAAGGTAGATGGCTTGCCACATTGGCAAAAGCATCTTTTGCAACTTCTATACCATGCTCGATTTTCTCTTCTACACTTTGTCCTAACTCTTTTGCTGTATTTACTAGTTCCATCTTGAGCTCCTTATTTGATTTCAATTTTTTTAGGTTTATTCTCTTCTACTTTCAATTTAGGAATAACCACTTCAAGTACACCGTCACTTGACTCAGCATGAATATTTTCCACATCTATCTTCTCTGGTAAAGTAAAGCTTCTGCTAAACTTTCCATAGATTGACTCCACTTTATAATACTCATCTTCTTTGGCTTCATCTTTATATTTACGCTCTCCAGAAATGGTCAATACATTATCTTCTGTAGTAATCTCAATATCCTCTTTTTTAATTCCTGGTAAATCAAGCTCTACATGATAAGCAAACTCTCCCTCTCTAGTATTAACATTAGGTATAAAAGAAGAGATATTCTCCTCTTTTAATACATCAAGCTGATTTAACAACTGGTTTACTACACCTAAACCGCGTCTTGCACTGCTATATGGGTTATATCTTGTTACTAACATTATGCACTCCTTTTATTTTTTTTCTGAAAATATTTTTTCTTTAAACTCTTTAAGCGATGACTTTAATGTTTCAAAAAGTTTTTCAGCCTTGTTTGGACCTTTTATCTCTTTTTGAATCGCTTTTATCTGATCTTGCATTGATTGATAGGTAGTTGTACTTTTACTCACATATCCTAAATCGTGTGCTACCTTCAAACTCTCACTGGCAGCATCAAGATACGCTAGTGCTCTAGGTTTATCTTCTTTGGCTACTCTATCTGAAGCAGCAATCAAATCAGTTGCTTTAAGCAATGGGATAGGCACTATCTCTGTCACAGAGGTAAATGTACTTAGAGCGATAGCTAACACCTCTTGTGCTTTGTCTATCTCATGGGTATGCACATATTTCGCTGCCAATTTTAAAGCATCAGGATAAGATCCAAGAGGCAAAGAAACGGTTGTAATATCTATCTCACTTTGCAGTGGTAGCATAAGTGCTCTTGCCTCTTGCACTCTGTTTTTTACCAGTAGTGTTGGTACAGAAGCGAGTGCTTTTTCAATATCCTTACTCGTACCTAAATATTCATTGACCTTCACCATACTGTCAACAGGTAACAACTCAGGTACTTTTTGGGATGCCAAAATCACTTCTAGTTTACCTAGTGCGCTTTCTAGTTTTTTCGTTGCTGCATCTTCATCTTTTTTATGCAATGCCACAAAAGCATCATGTGCATCTTTTAACGAGTTAACAGCCTCTTTGACAAGTTTGGCTTGATGTGATTTAGCATCCTCTTTTGCATTGTTTAATGCGATTTTATTGACCTCTTTTACACTTGCATCTTTTGATGCTGTCTCTTTAGCATATATACCACCTGTAAGTAGCACTGATGCCAATACTGTTGAAAGTACAATCTTTTTCATATTCTGACTCCTTCAAATCAAATTTTGTTTAGTCTTATCGACTAACTCTAAACGTATTTTATGAAGGATAGGGAAATAGACAATGCTACTTTAGTTGCATTTTTTAAAAAAGTTTTATTTTTTCTAAAAGCGCATTGGCTTTGTTGATTTGTAATGTTTTACTTTTACCCTCAAGCAAACCCTCTTTTTTGAGTTTTTTTAGATGGCGTTCTACCACATGACGTACAGTACCAATAAGTTTGGCTATTTCTGTGTTAGAGAGTCCATGGAGTAAATTATATTTCATAAGATTCGTGGGGTCTAGGTTTTGAAGCAAGAGTTTTATGAGCCTCTCTTCTGTACTGTAAAGTGACATATCCGTCACCAACTCTTCCATATGTCTCATCTGTTTTGCAAGATAAGGGAAAAATTTTTTATTAAACTCAGGGTTATGCGCTATAAGGTAGCGTACATTCTCTATAGGCATCTCAAAAGCAACCGTATCTTCTAAGGCTTCATACATCACATCATGTGCTTCGCCATCAAGCAGGGTAATCGTATCAAACATATCTCCCTCTCGGAAAATAAAGATGGTTTGTTCTTTTGCATTCTCCAAATTGAGCTGATAGGTTTTGATTTTACCTGATTGCACAACATAGAAATAACGACTAAGTTCTCCATTGCCAAAGAGTGTCTCACCTTTTTTGAAGTATATACGCTTGGTAAAACGGTTTATCTCTTGCAGAACGCCTTCATCTAACAATTCAAAAGGTTGTAGTGTGGTCTGATTCATACAGTTATTCTACACTATCCCACCCAAAATTCTTACATAGATGCTACATCAATTCATCTATTTGTGCTTCTATGATATAATGCTTCAACTATTTAATGAAGGATATTTGTGGCTATCAACATCGTTGCACAAAATAAAAAAGCTAGACACGATTATGAGATACTCGAGAAGTTTGAAGCAGGCATCGTACTTGCTGGGGCAGAGGTTAAAGCACTTCGTGCCAAACGTGCAAACCTTGCAGATGCTTTTTGTCGTTTTATTCAGGGTGAACTGCACATTATGAATGCACATATTGCACACCTTGAAACGACTAATAGACACTATGTACCAGACACTAGAACACCTAGAAAACTTCTACTTCATAAAAAAGAGTTGGAAAAGCTCTATGTGAAAGTGCATAAAGATGGACTGACCATTGTACCTCTTATGATTTACTTTAATGAGCGTAATCTTGCCAAAGTGAGCATCGCCATTGCCAAAGGTAAAAAGCTGCATGACAAACGTGCAGACATGAAAGCAAAAACACTAGACAGAGAAGCCAAATCTGCTATGAAAAACAGGAGCTATGAATAATGACTATTTTTTCTTACGCTTCGCTAACACTTTCTCTCTAGGAGAAATGTAGGTAAGCGCTTGCTTAGATTTTCTCTTTGTGCGCTTTTTTTTGAGTCTTATATAAGCATTTGGATTGAGTTTTCTATCTTCTTGCAGACGCTTCCACATAGAGACTTTTTCATAGCCTATAAATGTATAGATACTTGTTT
>Ga0256829_1002006_pt1 | contig 15713 bp, 17 predicted proteins | sample 131447metaG_FD_185979 | JGI IMG/M metagenome (GOLD analysis project Ga0256829, IMG submission 185979) | Hydrothermal vent microbial communities from Lau Basin, Pacific Ocean - 131-447 | ecosystem: Environmental > Aquatic > Marine > Hydrothermal vents | place: Pacific Ocean: Lau Basin | collected...
TAATCTCCTTTTTATTAAAGCAAGCTTCAGCAAAAATTCCTCTTTAGTATTGCTTTGCCCTGACGGGCAAGAGAAACATTCATGATTTTTATTTTTATTTGTGTTTTTGAAAAACATGAATGTTTCACCTAATAATCTCCTTTTTACTAAAGCAAGCTTCAGCAAAAATTCCTCTTTAGTATTGCTTTGCCCTGACGGGCAAGAGAAACATTCATGATTTTTATTTTTATTTGTGTTTTTGAAAAACATGAATGTTTCATTACATTTTCTTTTTTGCATAATTCATAAGTCCGCCGATTGAGAGCAATTCTTGCATAAATGGAGGAATCGGGGAAAATTTATAAACTTTTTTCATACTTGTATCTTCAATTTTTCCATTTTGCATATCTATTTTTATAAAATCACCTTCACTTATCTCACTACTGTCTCCAAGCTCAAATATTGGCAACCCCATATTAAAAGCATTTCTGTAGAAAATCCTTGCAAATGATTTGGCGACCACAGCTGAAACTCCAGCAGCTTTAAGAGCTATGGGAGCATGCTCGCGACTACTACCGCAGCCAAAATTTTCTCCTGCAACTATAATATCACCCGAATTTAGTTTTTTTACAAACTCAGGATCCGCATCCTCCATAACATGTTTTGCCAACTCAACAGGATCTGATGTATTAAGATATCTTGCTGCTATTATCAAATCTGTATCAATATTATCACCAAATTTCCAAACTTTTCCGGTTATTGTACTCATAACAATCTTCCTTATAATATTTTAAGAGTATAATTTTATCTAAAATTGCGTATAATTAAGTTTAAATGCATATCAAGATACAATGTGTAAGGTCACTTGTAAACATATTAACATAAAAATAAAAGGTAATATATGTCAAGTTTTCAGCATCAATATGACTTGATAATCATCGGGGGAGGGGCTACTGGCAGTGGTATAGCTCTTGATGCAACTTTAAGAGGATTAAAAGCCATAGTTTTAGAGCAAAATGATTTTAGTGAAGGTACCAGTAGTAGAAGTACAAAACTTGTTCATGGTGGTGTAAGGTATCTTGAAAATGCAGTAAAACATATAGATAAAGAGCAATACAGCTTAGTCAAAGAAGGGTTAAGAGAAAGATATAAAATCCTGAAAAATGCACCACATATAGCACACAAAATCACTCTTTTAACACCGCTTTATCATTGGTATGAAGTTCCCTATATTTATGCAGGTCTTGTGCTTTATGATATTATTTCCGGTAAATACAGGATTGGAAATAGTTCTATAGTTTCTAAAAAAAATACACTCCTGTCAAATCCATCATTGAAAAGCAAAGGCTTAAAAGCTGCAGTTCAATACTATGATGGTGCTTTTAATGACGCAAGAATGACGATAGCCTTACTCCAGTCTGCGGAAGAAAAGGGTGCTATTGTTAGAAATTATTCAAAAGTGGAAAATTTTATATATAAAGATGATAAAATTATCGGTGTCAAAATTTTTGATAAAATAGACAATAAATATGAAATACTATATGCAAAATCAATTATCAATGCTACTGGGGTATTTGCCGACAATATAAGAGAAATGGCACAACCAAATATAAAAAAGATAATGAGGCCAAGCAGTGGAATACATATAATTCTTGATAAAAAATATCTACCTTCAAACAACGGACTTATGATTCCCAAAACAAAAGATGGCAGAGTCCTTTTTATACTGCCGTATCTTGGAAAATGTTTAATTGGAACTACTGATAACGAATCCAAAGTGGAAGAACATCCTAAAGTTTTGGAAAGTGACATCAAATACCTTTTAAAACACATTAATTACTATTTTAATATAAAAATAACTCAAGAAGATATAATTTCTTCTTTTTGTGGGCTTAGACCATTAGTTGACATAAACCATAGTGAAAGCAGTGCACAACTTGCAAGAGAGCATATTATCGAAAAACTTGATTGTGGACTTATCAGTATAGTCGGAGGAAAATTTACAACATATAGAAGTATGGCAGAAGAAACGGTAGATTATGTATTTAAAAATGTTAATATCAAACAAACTGGCATAAAATGCACTACTCATAAATACAAATTAATTGGTAGTAGAAAAAATTTAAAACAAATCAAAGAACAACTTATAAAGGATACAAAAAAAACTTCATTGATCAATAAATTAATATCATTTTATGGCGACAGAACAGAAAAAATTATAGAAATTGCAAACAAGGAAAACTCTTACGAGCAAATATCTATCGATGAATACGATATCATTAAAGCAGAATTAATATATACGATTAGATACGAATATGTAAAAAAGCCTATGGATTTCATAGAAAGAAGAAGATCTCTTGCTCTTATCGACAAAAAAGGAGCAAAAAAAATATTGGATAAAGTTTTATCAATAATGAAGAATGAATTAAGCTGGAATGAGGCAAAATATGTTAATGAAAAAAAAGAAGCCCTTGAGTTGCTTGAAAGAGCTTTGTAGTAAACCAAATTGTAATACAATTTGAAAATTTAATTTTAAAGGATAACATCATGAGAAAAACTTCTTTTATTGTATCAATAGCCATCAGCATGAGCATAGCTTCATCACTTATGGCCAATCAAACTCTTAGAATTATAACCTGGAAGAGTTACACTCCTCCTAAATTAGTACAAAAATTTACCAAAGAAACAGGTATAAAAGTTGAAATAACTTATTCAAATAATGAAGAAATGATTGCAAAGCTCAGAGCAACAAGAGGTGGAGGTTTTGACCTTGCTCAGCCTAGCCAAGATAGAATATATGCAGTGCAGGCAAGATTTAAAGTTTATCAGCCGATGGATTACTCTAAAATCAAAACATCTGAGTTTATCCCTTCCATGTTAGCAGCTGTAAAGAAAAATTCAAAAGTTGGCAATAAATCTTATGCTGTTCCTTTTTGCTATGGTACATCGGGGTTAATAGTAAATAAAAAATATGCTCCAAATGCAAAAGACTGGTCTGCTCTTTGGAATCCTAAATATAAAGGCAAGATAAGCTACAGGCTAAAAAGACCGACACTTATAGCAACAGCTTATGGCTTAGGATACGACCCTTTCGCAGCATATAGCAATAAAGAAAAATATGCGAAAATTATGAAAATTGTTGAGAAAAAATTAATTGCTGCTAAACCTTTGGTTATGAATTATTGGGCAAATGGAGACTCACTGCTTCAAATGGTAAGAAGCGGAGAGGTTGTAGTAGCTATGGGTTGGGATGGCGGTGGATGGAAACTCCACAAAGAAAATCCCAATATCGACTTTGTAGTTCCAAAAAGCGGTGCTTTGGGATGGATTGACACTTTTGCAATACCTGCAAAAAGTCAAAATGTATCTGCTGCTTATAAATGGATTAATTTTATGATGAGACCTGAAAATGCGGCATACTTTACCAATCAATCAGGTTATGGGTCAGCTTCAAAAGGTGCTAATAAGTATCTTAAAAAGGATATAAGAGATAATTTTGAAAGATCTTTTACGAAAGCTGATATTGATAATATAAAATGGTATCCGCCGGTCCCTGCAGGATTGGAGTCAATAGAAGGAAGAATTTTAGACCACATAAGAGCAGCAAGGTAGAAAACACATTTCAAAGAGGTACAAACAGTACCTCTTAAATCATAATTTTTAGGTAAAAAATGGATAATATTTTAGAAGTTAGTCATATATCAAAAAGTTTTAAAGACCGTACAATAATAAAAGATTTGAATTTTACTGTCAAAGAGGGTGATTTTTTTTCTATATTGGGACCATCAGGGTGCGGAAAAACAACCTTGCTCAGAATGATAGCAGGATTTTTAGAACCAACTAACGGTAAAGTTTTTATCAGAGGTAAAGATATGACGGGGATTCCTCCAAATAAAAGACCTGTCAATATCGTTTTTCAAAGTCTTGCACTATTTCCTATGATGAATGTTAAAGAAAATATTGCTTTCGGACTTAGAAGAAGAAAATTTAAAAAACAAGAAATCAATGATAAAGTATCATCTATGCTTGAGAGAGTTGGACTTGAAGGATATGAAAAAAAATCTGTTACACAACTCTCAGGAGGACAAAGACAAAGAGTTGCAATCGCTAGATCTTTAGTTCTTGAGCCTTCTATTTTACTACTTGATGAGCCTCTTGGTGCATTAGATAGAAAACTAAGAGAACATATGAAGATTGAGCTTAAACTTTTACAAGCTGAAATAGGAACAACATTTATTTATATAACGCATGATCAATCAGAAGCACTCGTTATGAGCAATCAAGTAGCAGTCATGAATAATGGAAACTTTGATCAACTTGATATTCCTAAAAATCTCTACAAATCTCCCTCTACTAGTTTTGTAGCAGGCTTTGTAGGCGAGACCAACAAATTTAATATAACAACCGAGGTAATCGATGATAATGAAATAACAATAAAAACAAAAAACGGTTGGAAACTAAACAAACAATGCAATAATACCGAAAATTATAAATACCTTTTTATAAGACCGGAGTCTGTTATTCTTAAACCTGAAAAAGAACTCCGAGATATCAGCCGATTTACCATAAAAGTAAAAACTATTCTCTTTGATGGCTCAGATACAAAAATATCGGCTTTAGTTGAAAATACAAAAGAGATTATGCTTATATCTCTTCCTCAAAATGCACAATTTGAAGATGTTGTAGTTGGTGACGAAATAGAAGCTGCAGTTCATCATGATGATTTAAAATGTTATAAAGAATAAAAAATGATTAAAATAAAATGGGGCTTTTATATTTTTCTCCTACCGGTTATTTTATGGCTTTTTTTATTAATAGTTCTTCCTCAAATAGATCTTTTTATAAACTCTTTTAGAGTTGTAAATGATTTTAAAGATACAACAACTTGGGGTTTTGGAAATTATAAATCTTTTTTTTCGGATAGCGTTTACTGGTACACTTTTGTTAAAACTGCAATTTACTCTATAATCACAACTATTTTAACATTTTTGCTAACTTTTCCTGTTGCTTTTTTTATTACAAAAGTAGTTTCAAATAAATATAGCGGTTTTTTAGCCCTTTTGCTTCTTATGCCTTTTTGGGTAGGAGAACTTGTAAGTGTATATGGATGGATGATCCTTTTAAGAGAAAGTGGAGTTATAAACTATTTTCTTTTAGATATTGGAGTTATTCATAAACCACTTCATTTACTTTATAATAATGCAAGCATGTTAATAGGATTAGTTTATATGTCTATGCTTTTTATGATAGTTCCCATAATGTCATCTTTGGAAGGACTTGATGACTCCCTCATAGAAGCTGCTAGCGACTTAGGAGCTTCAAAGTTTACAATAATCACAAAAATAGTTATCCCTTACGCAGCTCCTGGTATTACTTCTGGAAGTATTATAGTATTTATGCTGGTTTTAGGAGATTATTTGACACCTGATTTGTTGGGTGGAAAAAACTCCCTTTGGTTTACTGAGCAGATTTATAATGAGTTCATTGCAAGTTTTAACTGGAATCAAGGATCAGCATTTGGATTTTTACTTCTTGCATTATCTTCTTTCATTATTTGGATCGCGCTAAAAGTTACAAAACAAAGTCTTGAAAAGGCAGTATCATGATAAGAACTCTACCATCATCAAAAAGTTATAAAATAGGATATAGTATATTTATAGCAATTTTTTATCTATTTTTATTTGCACCACTTATAGTAACTTGTGTTTTAGCCTTTAACAATTCAAATTTTCCGGCACTTCCTTGGAAAGGTTTTACACTTGATTGGTTCTTTGCCAATACTTCTCAAAGAGTTGGAGTTTTTCAAGATAGTGGTCTTTTAAGAAGTATTTATATAAGTTTTGTAACAGGATTATATGTTTCCATATTCTCTTTAATTGTTGGAACAATGGGAGCATTTTTGTTTGTACAAGAAAAATTTAAATTTAAAGAGCCTTTGTATTTTTTAGCTTTGACTCCCTTAGTTATTCCGGGTGTTATTCTTGGTATTTCTTTGTTATTATCTTCAACAATTGCTGGAAACTACTTAGATGATCACTTTAGTATAAATTTATCTTTTTTAGGACCTAGCTTTTGGCTTGTAGTATTAGGTCAATTTTCTTTTATAACAACTTTTGTTGTATTAGTTGTCTCTGCAAGGCTTAAAAAGTTTGACCATACCTTAGAAGAAGCCGCATTAAACCTAGGGGGGAATAGATTTGATGTGATAAGACTTATAACCTTACCATACTTAAAACCCGCACTCATAGGCTCTTTTATAGTATCGTTTTTAATGAGTTTTGGGAACTTTAACACAACACTGTTCTTAGTTGGCTCCGATACCACATTGCCGATAGATTTATACTCCCGCATAAGAGATGGTAGTACTCCTGTGCTTAATGCGGTTTCATTTTTACTAATATTCGTTACATCATTATTGGCAGTTTTTAATTTGATTTATAGCAATTCAAAAAATAATAAATGAATTTCTTTAATCAATTTGACAAAGAAAATATTATAATTGCCCACAGAGGAAACAGGAATAAATATCCGGAAAATACCATAGAAGCTTTCAGGCAGGCAATTGGCAAAAGCGATATGTTTGAATTTGATGTTCAATATACCAAAGATTTTTATCCTGTAATTATGCATGATAACTCACTCTTAAGAACAACGAATGCAAAAGAAATCTTCAACAATAAATCTTCTTTTAATGTTAGGGATTTTACACTTAAAGAGATACAAAATCTTGACAATGTCAGCTGGTTTATAAAAGATGATCCTTTTTCTACTATTAAAAACAAAGAAACCGATATCAAATCATTGGCTTCTTTGCAAAAAAATTCTATAGCAACTCTTGAGGAAATTTTAATATTTATGAAAATAAATAATTTTCCTGCTAATTTAGAGATAAAAAATAGTGATTTTTTTGATAGTAGTGAAATATCGCGAAATATCGCGAAAAAAGTCAATGAATGCAAAGTATCAGATATTTGTATCATCTCTTCTTTTAATCATGACTGCATAAAAAATATAAAAAAAGAAAATCCTTCTCTTTTTACCGCAGCTTTATTCGAAGAGACGGAGCCTTCAAATATATTAAATTATTTAAAAGATTTAGAAGTTTGTGCATATCACATAGATAAAACTCTTGTAAATAAAAATAAGATAAAACTCTTAAAAGAAAATAACATCTTTACAAATGTATATACCATAAACAAACAAGAAGAAGAAAAAGAACTCTTTATCAAAGGAGTAAAGGGTATCTTTACCGATATTTTGTAAGTGATATATATATACCTCCTCCTATGAGTGCCATTCCTACTACATGATAAATCTTTAAATGTTCACCTAAAAATATATATGCCAAAACAGCTCCAAAAATAGGCATGAGATGGATAAATTGTCCGACTTTTGGCGCACCGATTTGAAGAATTGCTTTATTCCAAAAAAAGTATGATAAAAATGAAGGAAATATAATAACATACAATATTGCTAAAAAGTTTACACTTATCACATGATACTCTTTTGAGAAGTTAAGAGCACTACTGTAAAGATAAAATGGCAATAAAATAAGAGTTCCTATAAAAACAGTAGTTATAAAAAAATCACCAATCGAGATATGTTTCGGTTTAAATTTTAATAAAACCGAATACAGTGCCCAATCAAGCGAAGAGAGTAATACCCAAAAATCTCCTATATTAAAATCAAGTGAATAAAGATTGGATAATTTTCCTTTCAATATAAGATATAAAACGCCTAAAGTCGATAAAAGTATACCTAATACTCGTTTTTTTGATATATGCTGCTTTAAAATTAAAGATGAAAGTAAAAGTATAAGTATAGGAATAGAAGAGTTGATAATAAGTGCATTTGTAGCAGTAGTATGTCTAAGGCCTATGTATAAAAGTGTATTAAATCCTGCTATCCCAAAACCGCCAAGGGCAAAAAGTATCCAAAAGTGACTCTTTAAAGCAGCCCATATCTTTTCCCGACTTAATATCAAAAGGGGTAAAACAAAAAGAAGTACACCTCCCCATCTGTAAAAAGAGAGTTCAATCGGCGAAATACTCTCATGAATATATCTTCCAACTATGAAATTACCTGACCAAAAAAGCACGCAAAAGACAAGAAATATATATGTTCTTAGCATTTTTGTTTATATTAGCTTATAATCATCTACAAGTTTTGTAAAACATTCAGAAAGCTCTTTTACAATATCAAGATTTGGCTCAATATAAATCTTATTACTCTTTTTTGTCATTGTTATAATATCTGCATCTCTCAACTCTTTTAAGTGCCTTGATATAGTAGGAAGTGCAAAGTCAAAATGCTCGGCTATAGTTGTTACACAAGTTGCCTGAGCAATAATATCATCTTTTGGTTTAGTATTGTCAATAGAGCAGGCATAACCGCCTGTAAAAATATTTTTAAAGATTTTAAATCTTGTTTCATTTCCAAGTGCTTTAAAAATCTTTACTTTTTGCTCCATATTTAACATGAATACTACCTCATATAGAATTTTATAAAAATTATATCATAAAATAATATATATAGCAAATTAGCTAAATAACTTGACACTTAAAGATTTTTAGTGTATAATTTTAAATTATTTAGCTATTTAGCTAAAAAGACTATTAGGAGTTAGGATGATTTTTACACATAGGGCAAAATTGAATGCAAAGGGTATAGAAAACCAGATCGAAGAAAACGCAAAATCAATAAATTTAATGTTAAAACATACATATCCATTTTCTGCAAATCTTCCTAAAAAAGGGTTTGATATAAAAGAATATGCAACTGTTTATGAGCTTTGTATTGGAAGTTTAGCCGCAAAACTTTTAAATACACAACCAGAATTAAGTATCTTGATGCCTTGTCGAATAAATGTATATGAGATAAAAGGTGAGTGCTTTGTTTCAACCCCGGATTTAGGAATTCAGCTTGAAGTTTTAAAATGTAAAGACGACTTAAAAAAAGAAATTTTGAGCTTATATGATGATATGATAGCTATGATCAAAAAATGGTAATTTAAAAGGAGTTAAAAATGAAAATGATGAAAGATATGATGCAAAAAATGATGTCCGGCATGGTAAAACCTGAAGATATGCCGGAAATGATGGGTACAATGATGGAGAATATGTTCTCTAAAATGACAACTGAAGATCGTATGAAGTTTGTATCAACAATGATGCCAAATTGTTTAAATATGATTTTTGCTGAACTTGACGAGAGTTCAAAACAAAAGTTAGCAAAAGAAATGTTAAATAAAATGACAGATATTTTTGCAAGTAAAATTACAAAAAAATAAAGGGAAAAAATGAAAAAATTATTTATAAAATTGGTAGCACTGACGACATTGGCAAGCGTATCGTTTGCTTTAGGAATTCCAAAAAATCATATTGTATCAACAAACTGGTTGCAAAAAAATTTAGGACAAAAAAATATAGTTATTATAGATACGAGAAAATCCGAAGCTTATAGTAAATCACATATAAAAAATGCACTAAATTTACCAAAAAGAGTGTGGTTTAAAGGTAAAATAGGAAATATACCCAAACTTTACGATACTCCACAACAAATAGAAAAGATGTTCAAAAAAGCTGGCATAACGAATAATAGCATTATAGTTTTTTACAGCGCCGGAATAAAAAATAAAGATTTTGCAGATGCTGCAAGTGGCGTTTGGAGTACTTATTTGTACGGAATGAAAAAAGGTGTTATATTAAATGGTGGTTTTGCAAAATGGATAGAAGAAAAAAGAGTAGTTACAAAAATCGTCCCCAATCCAAAACCAAGCGATTTTGAAGTTGAAAAATTCGATAACAATATAGTTGCATCTTTAAATGATATCGTACATGCGATTTATGATGAAAATATACAGATAACTGATGCAAGAGTTTCAAAGTTTTACACCGGTACTGACAAAAGAAAAGATTTGGCAAGGCACGGCAGGATACCGACTGCAAAACTAACTCCTGTTATAAGAGAAGTTAAAAAAGTAGGTAAACACTTCGAATTTTTATCAGAAAAAGAGTCAAAAAAAGTTTTACACAATGCAGGATATGGGATAGACCTTAAAAAACCTCTCATTATTTATTGCAATACCGGGCACAAAGCAAGAGGATTGTGGTTTGTATCCAAATTTATAGATGGTATGAAAAATGTCAAAGTTTATGATGGCTCCATGGTGGAGTATTCAAGAACTCTGTTGCCTATGGAAAATGGCGAATCTTTGGATTAATTAAAGAATTATCATGAGTATATTAATCGTTTTTAATCATCAGCCTTATGATGGTAGTGATGTAGTCTATAATGGCTTGAGGCTTGCAAAAACACTACAAACAAAAGATGAAGAGGTACGAATTTTCTTGATGAATGATGCTGTTGATTTGGCAAGAGATGCTGCAAAAAAACCTAAATTTTATGATTATGATTTGGTTGAAATACTAAAAAATTTATATTTAAACGGTATTAAACTCAAAGCTTGCGGTACTTGTCAGGCAAGATGTGGCATCAATAAAAATGAGCCTTATTTTAAAGATGAAATAAAAGGAACTATGATTGATTTGGCAAATTGGGTCATTAACAGCGATAAAATATTGACTTTTTGATACTATTGCCCTCGCTTTAGAACGAGGGTAATTTTGTAGTTAAATTAAATCTTTTTTCATCTTGGCAAACTCTTCTTTTGTAATATCTCCTCTTGCATATCTTTTTTTAAGCACTTCAAGTGCCGACTCACTGTCTATACCGGTATTGTTAGTTAAATTTGTTCTGTTAAATATCATATAAATAACATATAAAAATATCCCCAAACCTATCAAAGGAAATAACCACATAAAACCACCTCCCATTCCGTAGTATCCGCCTGCCATCATTTTGGACTCCTTGATTTAGATGGTGTTATTGTATAATATATGTTTTAACACATTATTAATATATGATTAATGCAATATTACATATAATTGAAAATTGAGTATATAATTGACCTTATACACTTTTTTCTCGAAAAGTCTTACTTTTCGTAGCTTTAGGGGGTTGTAGGGACTTTAGTCCCTGCCACTATAATGAGCTTTGCTCATTATAGTGTGTAAGGTCAGTATATAAAAAAGAAAAAATGGGATGAAATAATTCATTATTTTTAGATAGAAGCACAAACAAGGAGATATTCGGATGATATATAGATTTGTATCTTGGAATGTAAACGGCATAAGAGCTATCGCAAGAAAAGGTGCTTTGAAATGGATAGATAAAGAAAAAGTTGACATATTGGCATTGCAAGAGATAAAAGCTACAAAAGAGCAAATACCCAAAAATATATTTGATAAAAAGTTCAATTTTTTGCAAGTTAGTTCAGCTTTGATTCCAGGTAGAAGCGGGGTTGCACTCTTTAGTGATATTGAGCCTGTTTTTACAAGTGATTTATCTGAAGTGGATATTTTAGAAGAGGGCAGGATAAATGAGTTTCACTTTAGCATAAAAGAGCATAAAATCGCCTTTTTCAATGTCTATTTTCCAAATGGTCAAATGAGCGAAGAAAGACTTGCTCATAAATTAAAATTTTATGACAAATTTTTGGATTATTGCCAAAAATTAAAAATAGAAGGCAAATCTATCATAATTTGCGGTGATGTAAATACTGCCCATACAAAGATGGACTTAAAAAGACCCAAGCCAAACGAAAAGACTTCAGGTTTTTTGCCTATTGAGAGAGCTTGGCTTGATAGATTTATCTCAAGTGGATATATAGATACTTTTAGATATATCAACGGCAATATAAAAGACAAATATACCTGGTGGTCTTACAAATTTAATGCCAGAAAAACAAATGCCGGATGGAGAATAGACTACTTTTTTGTAAGTGATGATTTGAAAGAAAATATAAAAAATGCTACTATAAAAGAAGATATACAAGGAAGTGATCATTGTCCTGTCACTTTGGAAATTGAGCTATGAAAAAATATAAAATCCTTATCGTAGAAGATGAAATCATTCCAGCAAATTATATAAAACAAATTCTTGAACAAGCTGGACATAGTGTTCTTGGTATAGCAGATAGTTCACAAGAAGCATTAAACTATTTAAATACAAAAAATTATCCAGAATTGATTTTGATGGATATTAGGATAAAAGGCGAACTTGACGGTATTGAAGTAGCAAAATATTTTCAAAAAAGTATTGATGTTGCTGTTTTATATCTGAGTGCTTTTAGTGATGATTCTCTTTTGCAAAGAGCACATGCAACTCATCCTATCGGGTATCTCGTGAAGCCTATTCAAGAAAAAACACTCTTAAGCACCGTTACTGTTGGAATGTCAAATTATAAGAGCAAATACTCTAATGATAAAATTATACTTACTAAAACAATAATTTTTAATCCTAAAAAACAACTTATAACAGATCAAAACAAATCAATCAAACTTACAAGAAATGAATCATTAATACTCAGTATGCTTATAAAATATAAAAATCAAATTATTCCGTATGATACTTTGGAAAATAGTATTTGGACGCAAAAGCCACCAAGCGATACTGCACTTAGAACAACTGTATGGAGATTAAAAAAGAAACTTCCTCAAAGTATTAAAATAAATAATGTATATGGCTCCGGGTATATACTGGATTTTTAATGTTTTCTAAATTATTTATTAAGATACTAACTAGAGCCATAATCTTAATAATAATCTATATGCTTTTTATGTTTATATTTGTAATTCCAAATGTAGAAAAAAATAGTATGCAACTTGAAGAAAGAGTAGGAAGACTGCAATTAGACAAGATTGTACAAATTGTAAAAAATGCAAGTATGGATATGCAATTGTATAAAAAATCAGCTTTAAGGGCTCATAAACAAGAGATTGTAAGGTTAACTTCAATTATCTGGCAAATTGTTAATCAAGAACAAAAAAAGTATCATAACCTAAGTCCAAAAAAGATTTTGCAAAAACAGCAGGAAATCTTGAGATGGATTTCCAAATTAAAATATGGAAATGATGGTTACTTCTTTGTAAGCAATTACGATAGTAAACTTATAGCCCATCCTTATCTACAAAATAAAAATTTTTTATATATTGAAGATATTTATGGCAAATTAATAGTTCCATCCATGGTAAAGATAGCTAAAAAGAGTGGTTCTGGTTTTATTAGTTACTGGTGGAAAAAAGACTCTAAAGGTAAAAAAATCTATAAAAAACTTTCTTATGTAAAAAACTTTAAACCTTGGCATTGGGTGATTGGGACTGGTGTTTACATAAATGATATAAATAAAGAGATAAAACGAAGAAAACAGATGCTTATAAAGAGACTAAAACAGATACTAAATCATACGAAAATCGGCAAAAGCGGATATGTGTATATATTTAATCAAAACTCTAAAATAATAATCCATCCCGATAAAAATTTAGAAGGTAAATACCTAAACAAGAGGCTAAGTCCTGGTATGAACACTTATATATTTAATGATTTGGTTAATGCATATAAATATGGAAATAAAAAACTTTATTATATCTGGGACAAACCAAGCGATAAAGGGGATTTTAAATATAAAAAAGTGTCATGGATAGGTTATAATCCATATTTTAAATGGTATATATGTTCATCTGGCTATCTAAAAGAATTTCATTCAGTAAGCAAGAAGACAAAAATATATCTTTTGTATATGATTAGTTTTGGTGCATTATTCATCACTTTATTGGGATTTTATCTATTGAGAAGGTTGTTATATCCTATCAATGAGCTTTCAAAAGTCGCAACAAAGATAGAAAAAGGTAATCTAAAAGCACGATACAAAGGAGTTATCAATGATGATGAGACAGGAGTATTGGCTACTGCATTTAATCAAATGTTAGATAAGATTGACAACCAAATGACTACATTAGATAAAAGAGTTCAAGATAAAACAAAAAAACTTTCTAATTCACTATACGAAAAAGAAAACCTTTTAAAAGAGCTCAACCATCGTGTTAAAAATAATCTCTTTATAATCAATGGAATTATAGGCTTACACTCCTTTGGGCAAACAGATGCAAATACCAAAGAAATCATACAAAATATACAAAACAAGATACAAGCCATAGCATTGGTACATGAAATATTAAGTGATGAAACAGATGCACAGTTAGTAGATATGCAAAAATATATTCAAAAACTTAGTAATTCTTTGTTCTTGGCATTTTCAGATAAAAATACCCAATATAAATGTAACTGTCATATACAAAATATAAAACTCTCTATAGACCATGTATATCCAATTGGCATCATAATCAATGAACTTATCACAAATGCGATAAAATATGCACTTACTGATAAAAACAAATCTTTTAAAATCTCTATGTACAAAGAATCGGACAACTTTATCATTTTAAAAGTAGAAGACAACGGCAAAGGTTTTGACAGATCAAAAACGAAAGGATTGGGCCTGCAGTTAGTTGAAATGTCCGTAAAACAATTACACGCGACCATAACTTACAATCTGAAAAAGGGCACACATATAACAATTAAGATACCAAATTAAATAAAATTTTATAAATTTTGTTTTTGTGACAATTTTGAGATTATCTTGTGATACAATTGGTAATAAAGAATTTACTATCAAAGGATTTGTATCATGAAAATATTAAAAAGAATTTATCTGTTACTATCTTTTATATTACTAATGAGCAATAGCCTACTTCTCCAAGCAAACACCACAACCCCAAAGATACAAATAACCCAGATAATCATAGAGGGTATGATAAATAAACAAGATAAAACTTCTCTAAACAAACTCTTGTCCTCATATAAAAACACTTCCTTGACACTAAAACAAATTCAGGAATTAAAAAATAAACTAAACAATTACTATAAGCAAAAAGGTAAACTCTTCACCAAAGTCTTACTTCCTCCGCAAACACTTACAAATGGAGTATTAAAATTTAGAGTTATAAGAGGAAAAGTTGGAAAGATAAGCATAAAAGGAAACAAATATTACTCAACAAACTTCATAAAAAGAAACTTTGATCTTAAAAGCGGAGAGTTTTTGAACTATAATGCTTTAATGAAGTCTCTTCTTCTTTTAAATAAATACAGTGATTTACAAATAAAATCATATTTAAAAAAAGGGTCAATATTCGGTGAAACAGATATAAACCTACAGGTAAAAGACAAAAAACCTTTTCATGGCAATTTAACAGTTGATAACTTAGGCTCAGACAGCACCTCAAAATATAGAGCAACTTTGGGTCTGTTTTACGGAAATCTTTTTAAAAACGGGGATGAAGTCAATCTTGATACAACTATAGGATTAAACTCCATCAATACCAAACTATATAGGATAAATTATAAAACAACTCCTTTTGGCAAATATCACACAAGATTGGACTTTGGATATTTATATGCCAATTATATAACTTCCGGAAGTTTTGCCGTATTGGAATTAAAAGGAGATACCAGCATATACTCCATAGGTATCAACCAGCCTTTTATATATACCCCAACCAATCAAGTAAGCTTTTCTTTAAATTATACAAACAAATATACAAAGAGTTATCTCTTAGGAGCATTATCTTCAAAAGATACATTAAATATAGCAACTCTCTCAACTTCCTGGCAGCACTTAAGAGTTTATGACTCTTTAAATCTTGCTTTTGCCATATCCAAAGGTTTTGGAGGAGATGGTTCTTTTGGAAGCAGGCTAAATGAGAATACAGACTTTTCAAGATATAACATAAACCTCTCATACAACAGATACATAAATGAAAAAAATAATATTCTTT
>Ga0256829_1002007_pt1 | contig 15713 bp, 18 predicted proteins | sample 131447metaG_FD_185979 | JGI IMG/M metagenome (GOLD analysis project Ga0256829, IMG submission 185979) | Hydrothermal vent microbial communities from Lau Basin, Pacific Ocean - 131-447 | ecosystem: Environmental > Aquatic > Marine > Hydrothermal vents | place: Pacific Ocean: Lau Basin | collected...
AAGGGTGGCTGCTGCGCACTTTTCGCCGATACACACGCTGGCTCAAGCAGCGGGTGGAAGAAGGCGGCACCATCACTTACCGCAAGCATTGGTTTTTGTTGTTGCAACGCGGCGGTTTGCAGGGCCTGCTATGCTGCCTGTGGTGGGGGGGGGCGCTCGCAGGATGGGTGCTGCTTCCGGCGGGCATTAGCGGCAAATTGTGGTGGAGTGTGGCCGTTTTAGTGGGCGTGCCGTTAATCGGCTTGTTTGGGTATCAAGTGTGGGACTGGAGCAATGACGTTTACCAGATTACGCCTGAACACATCGTTGATATTTACCGCAAACCCCTGGGGTCGGAAAACAAACAGTCGGCACCGCTGGAAAGCATTGAAAACATGACCTACCAGCGCCGGGGCTTCCTCGGCTGGGTGTTTAACTTCGGCAATGTAACCATCCATGTCGGCACGACCACGATGGTTTTTGAGGGGGTGGCGCGCCCCGATATGGTGCAACAGGAAATTTTTCGGTATATGGAGCGCCGCCGCCGGCAGAAAGAAGCCGCCGATACCCAGCGCGAAAGCGACCATATGCTGCGGCTGTTGAAGGCTTTTTATGATATTACCAAAGACGAGGGCATTCGGCCTGTGCCGGAAGAGCCGGAAAGTGGGGTATAATTTGCCCGAGGAGGTTCCATGACTGTCCGTACGATTGTTACGATTCCGCAGCCGGTGCTGCGCCGCAAAGCCGCCCGCGTTACCGATTTCGGCCCGGATTTGCAAAAACTCATTGACGATATGATTGATACCATGCGCGCCGCGCCGGGGGTGGGGCTTGCTGCACCGCAGGTCGGTGTTTCGCGGCGGGTTATTGTGGTGGAATACGAAGACCCGGAAGCAGGCATCCCTCACCAACTGTACGCGGTGGTTAACCCTGAAATTGTGGCCTTTTCCAAAGCCACCGAGGTGGGTGTGGAAGGCTGCCTTTCCATCCCCGGCATTGTGGGTGAGGTGGAGCGTGCGCTCACGGTGGAAGTGCGTGGTGTGGACCGCCGCGGCAGGCCGTTTTCTTTGCGCCCCTCGGGGTGGCTGGCGAGGATCTTCCAGCACGAAATTGATCACCTGAACGGCGTGCTTTTCACCGACCGCGCTGCCCGCATTGAACGCGTTTCGCCCGCTGAAGCCGCCGAGATGGACCGCGTTTGACGGCGGACGTTGCCCCCGATTTTGTCGCGCTGCCACGGGCTGCCCCTGGCAGCGCTTTTCACGCCCTTTCCGGATCATTCCCCCTATGCGCTTGTTGCGGCTTGCCCTGCAAAATTTTCGCAATTATGTGCGCCTTGATGAAACGCTTCCTGAAGGTGCCCTTTTGCTGGTGGGCGGGAACGCCCAGGGCAAAACCAGCCTGCTTGAGGCGGTCTATTACCTGGCCACGCTGGCTTCTTTCCACACCCGCCACGACCGCGAACTGGTGAATTTCGCCGCCCGGCGCCTCGGCTACCCCGCCGTCGGGCGCATTGTGGCAGAATTCCGACGGGAAGGCGAGCCCGCACCGCACACTTTGGAAGTGCGCCTGATTTTGGAAGCCAACGGCAACGGCTTCCGGTTGCGGCGGGAAGTGCTGCTGGACGGCCTCAAAAAGAAACTGGCGGAGGCTTTGGGGGTGTTCAACGCCGTGCTGTTTTTGCCGCAGATGACCGAAATGATCACCGGCGCGCCCGAAAGCCGCCGCCGTTACCTCAACATGCTGCTTTCGCAAGTGCAGCCCGGTTACATTCAGGCGCTCAACGAATATACGCAGGCGCTCACCCAGCGCAATGCTTTGCTCAAAATGCTGGCCGAGCAGGGCGGCGATTGGGAGCAACTGACCTATTGGGAAACACGGCTGGCGCATCACGGCGCTGCCCTGATGGTTGCCCGCAGCCGGGCGCTGGCGGCGCTGGCCCGGCAGGCCCGCCAGGTGCACTGGCGCCTGACGCAAAACCTGGAAAATTTGCGCCTGCACTATGTTCCGGCTTACGACCCCTTGTCGGAGGGACGGCTGCTGGCGGCCACCGATAACGAGGCGCTGGCTGCCCTTTCACCGGAGACGCTGGAAAGCGGCCTGCAGGGAGCCTTGCGTCAGCGGCGCGCTGAAGAGGTTGCCCGCGGCATGACCACCGTGGGCCCCCATCGCGACGATTTCCGCTTTCTGGATGGCAAACTGGATTTGGGCCTGTATGGCTCGCGGGGGCAAATCCGCACGGCATTGCTTTCCCTCAAAATGGCAGAAATGGCGTGGATGACAGCCCAAACCGGCCAACGGCCTGTCTTGCTGCTTGATGAAATTCTGGCCGAACTTGATGCCCGCCGGCGGGTAGATTTGCAAGCCTATCTCGCCGAAGCCGAGCAAGTGCTTCTCACCACCACCGACCTGCATTTGTTTTCCCCCGCTTTTGTGGCGCAGAGCACGGTGTGGCGTGTGGAACAGGGGCGTTTGACGGCCTCCTGACCTTTTCCGAAGCCGCGGCCGCCGGCTTGTGGGGGCGAGTGAGCGTTTTTAATCTTTGCTTTAGTAGAGACTGCGGATACTTGTCTGGCAGGCACGGCAGGGGGGGAGTATAGTAACGACGCATGGCTTATTCCAGTGTCTGAGGTGCGTCGTGCCAATCATCCATTGCTTGGGCCTCAATCATCGCACGGCCGACCTTGCTCTGCGGGAGCAAGTGGCTTTTTCGGAAGAAGACGTGCGTGCTGCGCTGGCGCGTTTGGGGTGCGGCACCAACGGCAGCCGCCCTGCCGGGGTGGCCGAAATGGTCATCCTTTCCACTTGTAACCGAACGGAAGTTTACGCGGTTTCGCCCACAGAAAATTTCGACACGCTGGAAGCCTTCCTCGCCGATGCCCGCGGCATCCCCGCAGATGTGCTTCGCCCTCACCTCTATCGCTACCGCGACCGAGACGCGGTAGCGCATCTTTTTCGCGTAGCCAGTGGGCTGGATTCGCTGGTGCTGGGTGAGCCGCAGATTTTGGGGCAGGTCACGCGGGCGTGGGAACTGGCCCGCGGCCAGGGAACGGTGCGGGCGGTGCTTGGGCGGCTTTTCCAGGCCGCGGTGCACACGGGCAAGCGGGCGCGCACCGAAACCGCCATCAGCCATAATCCTGCCTCGGTGGCGACGATGGCGGTGCATCTTGCTGCCCAGGTGGTAGAGGATTTGCCCTCGGCGCGTGTGCTGGTGCTGGGCGCCGGTGAAATGGCCGAGCAGGCGGTGGAAGCCTTGCGCGTGCGCGGGGTTTCCCACATCCGGGTGATGAACCGAACGCTGGGCAAAGCCAAAACGCTGGCTTCCCGCTGGGGCGGCCAGGCCACGACTTTTGAGGCTTTAGTGCCCTCCCTTGCCTGGGCTGACATTGTGCTGGCCTCCACCGGCGCGCCGCACACCCTCGTTGAAGTCCGCCACCTGCGCGAAGCGCTGGCCGCGCGCCCCCACCGTCCCGTGGTGTTGCTGGATATTGCCGTGCCGCGTGATGTGGAACCCGAAGCAGGGGCGTTGCCCGGCGTCCGCCTGTATGACCTGGATGCCTTGCAAGAGCACCTGGAAGATGCACTGGCTTCCCGACGGCAGGCAGTGCCTCAAGTGGAAGCCATTGTGGAAGAAGAAGTGGCCGCTTTTGTGGCGTATCTCCAAACGCTGGAGGTTGTGCCCATCATCCGCGCCTTGCGTTCCCAGGCCGAGGCCGTGCGACGCGCCGAACTGGAAAAAACGCTCCGCAAAATGCCCGATCTCACGGAAGAGGAACGGATGCGCCTGGAAGCCCTGACGCAGGCCATTGTGAACAAACTGCTGCACCCCCCAACTGTGGCCTTGAAGGAAGCCGCGCAAGGCCCCCGCGGCGCTGAAACCGCGGCCATCGCCCGCCGACTTTTCGGCATTTCCACCAACTGAGTATCTGGCTACACGACTATGCGACTAACCTTCGCCACCCGCCCCTCCGCCTTAGCCCGCTGGCAAACCCAGTGGGTTGCCCGCGCGCTGGAAAGCGCCCATCCCGGCCTGCGCTGCCGCGAGGAAGTCATCACCACCCGCGGCGATAAAGTGCTGGACCGCCCCCTGCCCGAAATCGGCGGCAAGGGGCTGTTTACGCAGGAACTGGAAGCCGCGCTCTTGAGCGGCCGGGTAGATGCGGCGGTGCATTCCCTCAAGGATTTGCCCACGGAGATGCCCGCCGGTTTGACCGTGGGCGCGGTGCCGCCGCGCGCCGAAGTGCGCGATGCGCTGGTTTCCGCCCGCGGCTACACGCTGGAAACCCTGCCGCAAGGTGCCGTGGTGGGGACGTCCAGCCTGCGGCGGGCGGCGCAATTGCTTGCCGTGCGCCCCGATTTACACATTCGTCCCCTGCGCGGCAATGTGGATACGCGCGTCCGCAAGGCTCTGGCGGGCCAGTACGACGCGGTGGTGCTGGCGGGCGCGGGGCTGGTGCGCCTTGAGTTGGCTGAGCACGTCAGCCAATGGCTTCCGCTGGAAATCATGCTCCCCGCCCCCGGCCAGGGCGCGCTGGCCGTGCAGTGCCGCGCCGACGACAAAGCCACCCTCGCCCTGCTTGCCGCCATGGACGACCCCGCCACCCGCGCCGCCGTGACCGCCGAGCGCGCCTTCCTCAGCGCCCTGGGTGGCGGCTGCGCCGTCCCCGTAGCCGCTTATGCCGTCCCCCTCCCCGATGGCAAAATGCGCCTGCGCGGCTTCGTGGGTTCCCCCACAGGCCAGGGCTTTTGGCGCGGCGAAGCCGTGGGCGATGCCCCCTACGTGTTAGGGCAGGCGTTGGCGGAACGCGCGGTGGGGGAGGGAGCGCGGAGGTGGATGGTGTAAATTGCGAATTGCGAGTTGCGAATGGCGCAATTCGCAATTCCTAATTCGCGATTCTTTACCAATGGCTTCCATGAATCCTTCCCCCCTCGTCCTCATCACCCGCCCTGCCCATCAGGCCGAGCCGCTGGCCGCGATGCTGCGCGCCCGCGGGCTGACGCCAGTGTTTTTCCCCACCATCGCCATCCGCCCCATTGTGCCCAACCCGGTGCTGGAAGAAGTCCTGCGCGGCTTGCCCGCTTACGATTGGGTGATTTTGACCAGCGTCAACGGCGTGCGCTTTGTGTGGGAGCGGGCGGAGGCGCTGGGCGTGGCCGAGGGGCTGCGCCGGGCCCGCGTGGCAGCCATCGGCCCCAAAACGGCCGAAGCCCTGCGCCGCCGCGGGGTGGAGCCCGCCTTCGTGCCGCCGGAGTATGTGGCCGAGGCCATCCTGCCCGGCCTGGGCGAGGTGCACGGCAGGCGGGTTTTGCTCCTGCGCGCCCTGCAAGCCCGCCCCACCTTGACGGAAATGATTGCCGCCCGCGGCGGCGAAGCCCACGAAGTGCCCGTTTACGACACCGTGCCCGCCGAACCCGACCCCGCAGGGCTGGCCGCGTTGCGCCGCGGCGTGGACTTCATCACCTTCACCAGCCCGTCCACCGCCCGCAACTTTGTAACGCTGACCCGCGAGGCCGGTTTGAACCCCCTCGCGCTCCCCCGCAGCCCGCAGGTGGTCTGCATCGGTCCCATCACCGCCCAAGCCGCCCGCGACCTCGGTTTCGCTGTCGCTGCCGTGGCAAAACCTTACACCGCCGAAGGGCTGGTAGAAGCCATCCACAGATTACACCGATTTTCACCGAAAAAAGAAAAATCTGTGTAATCGGTGAAATCGGTGGATTTTGTTTTAGGAGGCAACCATGGCGAAATTCCCCCTCTTCCCCACCAGCCGCCCGCGGCGCCTGCGCCACACGCCGGCCTTGCGGGCGATGGTGCGCGAAACCGAACTCAACCCGCGGGATTTCATCTACCCCCTTTTCGTCCGCCACGGCAAAGGCATCCGCCGCGAAGTGCCTTCCATGCCCGGCGTGTTCCAGCTTTCCGTTGACCAACTCGCCGCCGAAGCCGAGGAAGCGGCTTCCCTGGGCATCCCCGCGGTGATTTTGTTCGGCATCCCCGCCGAAAAGGACCCCATGGGGCTGGAAAATTTTGCCCTGGAAGGCATTGTGCAGCAGGCGGTGCGAGCGATCAAGCAGGCTGTGCCGGAACTGGTTGTCGTGACCGATGTGTGCATGTGTGAATACACCGACCACGGGCATTGCGGCCTGCTTAACGTCGGCGACCCGCGACCCCACCCCCATCTGCCGGAAGGCTACGTGCTCAACGACCCTACGCTGGAAGTCATCGGCAAGGTGGCGGTTTCCCACGCCGAGGCGGGCGCGGACATTGTGGCCCCCAGCGGGATGATGGACGGCATGGTGCAGGCCATCCGCCGGGCGCTGGATGAGGCGCAGTTTGAGCACATCCCCATTTTGTCGTATGCGGTGAAGTACGCTTCGGGCTTTTACGGGCCCTTCCGCGATGCTGCTGAGTCCCCCCCGAAGTTTGGCGACCGCAGTACGCACCAGATGGACCCGGCCAACGCGGCCGAGGCACTGAAGGAAGCGGCCATTGACATTGCCGAGGGCGCGGATATGCTGATGGTCAAGCCCGCGCTGCCTTATCTGGATGTGATTCGCCGCGTGAAGGATGCTTTCCCCGAGGTGCCGCTGGCGGCTTACAACGTCAGCGGCGAATACAGCATGATTAAAGCCGCCGCGGCTAACGGCTGGCTGGACGAGCGCCGCGTGGTGCTGGAAGCCCTGACGGCCATCAAGCGCGCCGGCGCGGATTTGATTTTGACCTACCATGCCAAAGATGCGGCGCGGTGGTTGAAATGAAACCACAGATTACACAGATTTGCGCAGATTTTTTCTGTGTAATCTGTGAAATCGGTGGTTTCTCACCGTTGTTTTACGGAGTGAGGAATGACCGTATCCAAAGACCCCTACGCTAACCTTTCCCCCGAAGCCGCCCGTGAGCGGCGCACCCACGACCGGCGCTACGGCGAGGTGGATTTCAACCATGCCCCCTTCACCATCGCCTGGGAGATCACCCACGCCTGCGCCTACGCCTGCAAGCACTGCCGCGCCAACGCCCAGCCCCAGCGCCACCCCCTGGAATTGACCACCGAGGAGGGGTTCCGCCTGATTGACCAGATGACTGAATTCGGGCATCCCATCCTCATTTTTACCGGCGGCGACCCCATGATGCGGCCTGACCTGTTCGACCTCATCGCTTACGCCACCGAAAAGGGCTTACGTTGCTCCCTGACCCCCACGGCCACGGCGCTGCCCACGGTCAAGCGGCTGCGCAAGGCCAGGGAAGCCGGCATCCGCCGCATTGCCCTCAGCCTGGACGCCCCGACGCCCGCGGTGCACGATGATTTTCGCGGCGTAGCGGGTTCCTGGCAGCGCACCATGAACATCCTGCACAACGCCCACGAGGTGGGGTTGAGCGTGCAGGTCAACACCACCGTGACCAGGTTCAACGTGGACTTGCTCCCCGACATGGTGCCGTTCATTGAGGAAGTGGGCGCTGTGCAGTGGTCGGTGTTCTTCCTGGTGCCTACGGGCAGGGCACAGGCAGAATGGATGGTTTCCGCGCAGGAGCACGAGCGGGTGTTCAACTGGCTGTATGACCTTTCCAAAGATGCCCCCTTTGACATCAAAGGCACCGCTGCGCCGATGTACCGGCGGGTGAGCATTGAGCGCCGCAAAGCCGAGGTGGGTGAGGGCAAGCCCATCACCTTCCAGGGCGCGGGCTTTCAGTACGCCGACGGCCTCAACCGCCCCACCAAGGGCGTGAACGACGGCAACGGCTTCCTGTTCATCTCCCACCTGGGCGAAATCATGCCTTCGGGCTTCCTGCCGGTTTCGGCGGGCAATGTGCGTAAGGACAATGTGGTGGACGTGTACCGCAACGCCCCCTTGTTCCGCGATTTGCGCGACCCCGACAAACTCAAAGGCCCCTGCCGCACATGCCCTTACCGCGATGTATGCGGCGGCCAGCGCGGGCGGGCCTACGGCGTTTTCGGCGATTACTTAGCCAGCGACCCGGCGTGTGTGCTGGTGGCTGAAGCCATCAAGCGCGGGGAATACGCGCCAGAAGGCCTGACGCCCCAGGTGCGCGAGATTATTTTTGGCAAGGAGGCTTCTTCGGAGGGTTGAGGGAAGATTCCTGAATGAGTTGGATGGCTTCCCGCAGGTTTTCGCGAGCCTCTTCCAGTGTACGCCCTTGGGTGTTTGCTCCGGGCAACTCTTCTACGTATCCAATCCACCAGTCGCCGGAGCGTTCAAAAGTTGCTGTGAGTTTTCGCCGTGAAGTGGTCATTTCCCTGATAGTGAGAGACGAGCCAAGCGCATGGCAAGGCGCAGGGCTTCGTTAACGGCCTCGCTGGTAGGGAATGCGGTAGCGACATCTGGGTCTAAGACGACCACGTTGCTGCCTTCCTGATATTGCCGAGCATACTTGCCGCGCACACCCTCTTTTAGCAAGGACTTGAGGTCGTATTCTTCGCGCAGTTCGTTGTTTGCTGATCTTTTCTTCATGGCAACCAACCAACCAGCACGCACCGCTTTTTAGAGACTATCGTTAGAGACTATCGTTGGGAATTGGCTTCAATGATCTGCCTGATGCGTTGCGGTGAGATGTCCCCCTGGTCGGATTTGGAGTAAATGGTGACCAACACCGCTTCCGTCGCCGAGGGCAAATAGTAGATGATGCGATAGCCGCCGCTTTTGCCTTTGCGGGCATCCGAGTTTCGCGCTCGCACTTTGAAAACAACAAAGCGTGTTCCCGGAACACGCACGCCGGGTGTCTCCCCTTTTTGAATTCTGGTGATGATGGGTTCTATGTCTGCTTTAATGCGGCGGTAGCGGTGACTCAGCGCCCGTAAGTTCCTTTTGAATTCTAAAGTGTAGCCTACGGTGCGTTTGGCCTTAGTCGGCATCTATGCCATCCCAAAGCGTGCTCAGGTCTTGCACTTGGCCTTGAATGGCTTCTTGCCACCCCCGACGGAAAGTGGCCTCTGCAGGTTCCAGCACCACGGCTTCTCGGAACACGCGGATTAGTTGCGCCAACGCAGGCCAGTATTCCGCTGGTGTTTGTTTGACTTCCTCTATGACTTGGTTAAGGTCTTGCTCTGCTGTTTTCATAGCCCTGAACTCCGTTTGATGCCTCTGTAAGGATTATACATGACCCTACCTTTCAGTGCAACTCCCACCTCCCGCTTCCTCCGCGCCTGCGCCCGCCTGCCGGTGGACGCCACGCCGGTATGGTTCATGCGTCAGGCCGGGCGCTATTTGCCCGAATACCGCGCCGTGCGGGCGAAGTATAGCCTGCTGGAAATCACCCGCCGCCCCGAAGTGGCCGCCGAGGTCACGCTGCAGCCAGTGGATGCCCTCGGCGTGGACGCGGCCATCCTCTTCGCTGACATTTTGCTCCCCGTGGAGCCCATGGGCCTGTGCCTGGAGTTCGTCCCCGGCAGGGGGCCGGTGATTCACGAGCCGGTGCGCACGGCCGAGGATGTGGCCCGCCTGCGGGTGCCCGACCCCCACAGCGACCTGGGCCATGTGCTGGAAACCGTGCGCCTGGTGCGCCAGGCGTTGGAAGGCCGCGATGTGGCCCTCATCGGCTTCGCCGGCGCGCCCTTCACCGTGGCTTCCTACATGGTGGAAGGCGGCCCCTCGCGCCATTACCGCACCACCAAGCAGATGATGTACGCCGCCCCGGATGCGTGGGACGCCTTGATGAGCAAACTCGCCGACACGTTGGCGGCTTACCTCGCCGCGCAGGTGGAAGCCGGCGCGCAGGCGGTACAACTCTTTGATTCGTGGGTGGGGGCGCTCAGCCTGCCCGACTACCGCCGCTATGTGTTGCCCTATTCCCAGCGGGTGCTCAAGGCAGTGGAAGCCGCCGGCGTGCCGGTCATCCACTTCGGCACGGGCACCGCGCACCTGCTGGAAGCCATGCGCGAGGCTGGCGGCACGGTGCTCGGCGTGGACTGGCGCGAACCCCTTGACCGCGCCTACACCCGCTTGGGCGATGGCGTGGCCCTGCAGGGCAATTTGGACCCCATTGCCCTGTTTGCGCCCCCGGATGTGTTGCGCGAGCAGGTGCAGGATGTGCTCCGCCGTGCGCCCCGCGCGGGGCATATTTTCAACCTCGGCCACGGTTTGCTGCCCGACACGCCGGTAGAAGCCGCCCGCGCGGTGGTGGAGATGGTGCATGAATTGACCGCAGATTACGCAGAGAAATGAAATTGGTCATTCCCCCCAATGCTGCTTTCTAACCGTGAAGTTCCAGCGGTTCGGCTTTACCCTCCGCAAACTCGGCTTTGGCCTCACGGGCTGCGGCTACTAAACGTTCCCGACTTGCTTCATACAAGGTGTCCCATTGCGCCTCGTCCAGCAGATCCTGGATGTATTCCCGCAGGTGCTTTTCCACCCGCTTTTGTAATTCCGGCGGCAGGGACGCCAGCATTTTTGTAACCGTTGTTATAACTGGAGAATCCACGACTCCCCTCCATGATTTGCTCGCTCGTTTTACGCTTCAGCCGGGACGATTTGATACTCCATTCGGTAAGGGTGCCCTACTCGGCTGGAAGCATTGAGGATTTCCAGTGCGATGAGATTTCCGTCGGCATCGTAGTCTAAAATAACGCCGGGTTTTTCTTCGTCGCTTTCTGCCACGGTGGTATCGGAGAAAATAATTGTGAGCGTGTCGGTTTGTTTATCGTAAATCGCTTTCATTTCTACGGCTCCATATACTTGGCTATGTGGCTTGTCCAGTAGGCCGTAATCACCCATGGCGTTTCATGCTCTGCTTCAACTACAACCCGCAGCAAAAATAATCGTGGTGGCTCTCCGTGCACGAGGCGGGATTGGTAAACCCAACGCCCCTCTCGCGCCGGAAGGATTTGCTCAGGCTGTGCCAAAACTTGAGCCACTTCCGTTCCTTTGATACCTCGGCGCTTCATTTGCATTTGCGCGTGCGCTGTGAGGTAAAAAGAATTAATCGCTTCTGGGCTCTTATGCTCCATGTTTTGATTATACCCCATGCTTGCGAGGAGTAAGTTGGTGACATCGCCTTCCGCAAAATCTGTGAAATCGGTAGATTTCTCCCTCGCCATCGTCGGCGGTGGCATTGCTGGCTTGGCCGCGGCTTACGAGGCGTTTCGTATAGCCAATCCAAATACAAAAACGGAAAACGGGATGGGTAGGCAAATTGCCCTCTTTGAAGCCGCACCCCGCCTGGGCGGCAAAATCACCACCGTGCGGCGCGATGGCTTTGTGGTGGAGGGCGGCCCCGATACCTTCCTCGCCGCGAGCAAGCCCTGGGCTGTGGAACTCTGCCGCGAACTGGGCATAGAAGACCGCCTGCGCGGCACCAACCCGCACCTGCGGGCGACTTACGTGCTCCATCGGGGGCGTCTGGAGCCTTTGCCTGATGGCCTGACCATGATGATTCCCACCCGTTTTGCGCCGATGGCGCGCACCCGCCTGCTCACCTGGCCGCAAAAAGCCCGCATGGGGCTGGATTTCTTCATCCCCCCGCGGCGCGGCGACGGCGACGAAAGCCTGGGCGCCTTCGTCACCCGCCGATTGGGGCGCGCGGCTTACGAAAACCTGATTGAACCCCTGATGAGCGGCATTTACGCTGGCGACGGCGACCGCCTCAGCCTGCTCGCCACCTTCCCCTACCTGCGCGACCTGGAACAGAAATACGGCGGCCTTGTTAAAGGCGCGTTGGCCATGCGCCGCAAAATGGGGAAGCGCGCCCCCGGCTCCCGCAGCGCATTTCTGACCCCCGAAACCGGCCTCGCCGAGATGGTGGAGGCGCTGGAAGCCTTCCTGCGCCGCGCGGGCGTGCGCCTGCTCACTTCCACGCTGGTGAGTGCTGTGGAGCCCTTGCCCGCGGGCGGCTTTCGTCTGCACACCGCCGCGGGGGAGTTCACTGCCGAGCGCCTGGTGCTGGCGACGCCCGCTTATGCCACCGCCGATTTGGTGGAATCTTTTGCCCCCGACGCCGCCAAAGCCCTGCGCGGCATTCCTTACACTGCCACCGCCACGGTTTCGCTGGCTTACCGCGAAGCCGACCTTGCCCGCCCGCTGGACGGCTACGGTTACGTCATCCCCCGCCGCGAGGGGCGCGAGGCCCTGGCTTGCACCTGGACGTCCACCAAATTCCCCCACCGCGCGCCCGCAGGCCATGCCCTGCTGCGGGTGTTTGTGGGCCGCGCCGGGCAGGAAGACGCCATCCCCTGGACGCGCGAAGCGCTGCTGGATATTGCCCGCCGCGAACTTGCGCAAACTTTGGGCATCACCGCCGCGCCGCTGTTTGCCGAGGTGTTCATCTGGCCGCGCGCCATGCCGCAATACAACTTAGGGCATCGGGAACGCGTTGCCCGCGCGGAGCAGGCGCTGGCTGCTTTCCCCGGCCTGGCTCTGGCAGGCAATGCCTACCGCGGCATTGGCATTCCCGATTGCATTCGGTCGGGCAGGGAAGCCGCGCGCCGCCTGGCGGCGTAGCGCGGCTTCCGCCGAACGTCAGGAGCGCTTGCTCTGGTCTACGGCTTTGAGGATCTTCAGGTTGAGCAGAATGAAGCGCCAGAGCTGGTAAAGTTTGAAGTTGCGCAGAAAGAGATCGCGCTTGGTGAATTCCATAGGTGCCTCCTTGCACAGTGCATCATCAACACAGATGCTTGGGATTAGGCTCTCCGGCAGTGCTCAGTCACCTGGCTTGATCTCTCCCTACCCCCGCTCCGGCGAGGCTTCGCTTTCGCTCAGCCCGCCGGAGCCGCCCCCTTCACCCCCCCCCCATCCCCTCCCCGCACGCGGGGAGGGGAGCAAGGGGAGGGGTTGAGGGAAGGGGGCAGATGAGCCGAGCGCCCGGCCTGAGCGAAGCCGAAGGCCAAGCGAGGCTCAGCGGGGGATGGGTGAGATCTCACCCCAGGCGGGGCAGATGACGCCTTCTGGGATGACCAAAAACAGGTCGCCGGTTTATTCGGGAATAATCTGCCAGAAGGGATAGCCGCGGTATTTGTACATGAAGGTGGTATGAATCAGCCGTTTCATCCATGCGCCGCTGAGCCCGATTTCCATGTGAGTAACAAACAGGTCGCGCCCTTCTTCGTTGGGGTAGCGGCGGAAATCGGGCACGACGGGGTGCGTCAGCACTACGGCTGCCGAGCCATCCCATAAGGAATCGCCCATGGAGGCGATGCAGGCGGTGAACATCTCGGACATGCGCTCGCTGTGGGTCATGCGCCCTTTTTTGACCAGGTCAATGACGTTGAGCGCCACGACACGTCCAATGATACCCGAAGTCATGCCGGTGCGGGGAGGGGCTGCGGTGATGTTAGTGCCGTTGGGCGTGGTGTGCGGCACGGAAATCGGGCCGGGCGGCGCAAAGGCGATGCCGGCGGCAAAAATGTTGGTGTAGTAAGGGTTCTGGTACACCGACGGCCAGGCGTCGGGGTTCTTTTCCAACCGTTCATAGGGAAGGCCGTAAATGGCGTCGACCAGGACAAACCCGCCTTTGTTGAAAACACGGTCGGAAAGGTCTTCCCCCGCAGGTCCTTTGACTTCCATGCGATTGCCCAGAAACTGCGGGACGAGCATGGCAAAGTCAAATTCGGTTTCGCCGTAGTTGCCTTCGTAATCTTCCCAGTAGATGATGCCGGGTTCAACTTTGTAAACCCCTTTTTGCACTTCCCAGTGGATGCCGAATTCCCGAAAGATGGCTTCCATGAATTCCTGGCTGGTGATCAGGCGGCCTTTGGCGCGGGCTTTGGTGCCGCGAATGCCGAAGTCGCCCAGTGCAGGCTCGTTGGAAAGATAAACCAGGTCGGCTTTATCGCGCACGCCGCGCTTGACCAGGTCTTTGTGAATGTTGGAAATGTATTCCACCGATGCGCCCTGGCAGGTGGAGCCCGGATGCCCGGTGCCGACCACGATTTTCACCCGCTCGCCTTTTTCCATGCGTTGCACCAGTTCCAGATAGGCGTCGCGGGTATGCACGGCGTCTTGCCGCGTGCAGATGGAGTAGGTGTAACCGCCGTGAGGCCCCAGCCCGGGCGTGGCCGCGTAGTTGAGTTTGGGCCCGGTGGCAATGATGAGGTAATCGTAGGGCACGCGTTCCCGCCGACCGTCGGCGCGTTCGGCCACCACGAATTGCTCTTCGGCTTCGGGGTGCAGTTCCACCGCTTTGCCGTGGACGAAATGGATGTGCATGCGCCGATACACCGGTGCCAGCGGAATGCCGGTCTTTTCCGGCGGCATGTGCCCCACGCCTACCCAAACCAGCGAAGGCACGTAGGTGAAATAGTCGTACTTGTTGATGACGGTGACGTTGTGCTTTTTGCCGAGATGATGCCCCAGATACAGGGCAGCCGTGTGGCCGGCGAAGCCGGCGCCAATAACAACCACGTTGGCCATAAGGTTTTTCCTCCTTTCCTGCGGTCGGTCGTTGTATTGAAACATACAGATAGGTGTATAGAGCAGTATACTATGCTGCTTTTTGTCAAAAAACAAGGGGATGCTGCCCTATCTTGACGGGTGCGATTGCCCCTTTGCCATAGGCCAATGACCTTATGAGGAGGTGTTTTGTGGTTTTGAAAACTTTACAGTCAGAACGCTGGTTCCGGCGGGCGCAAAAAGCGCTCCCCGGCGGGGTGGATTCCCCCGTGCGGGCGTTTCTCCCTGTGGGCGGCAAGCCGCTGTTCATCGCCCGCGGTGAAGGCCCTTACCTTTACGATGTGGACGGCAACCGCTACGTGGACTACGTGCTCTCGTGGGGGCCGTTGGTGCTGGGTCACGCCCATCCCGAAGTGGTGGAAGCCCTGCAGGAAGCCGTCGCCAGGGGCACCAGTTATGGCGCCCCCAGCCCCTTGGAGGTGGAACTGGCCGAACTGGTGCAGTCCTTCATGCCGTCCATTGAGATGATCCGCTTCGTCAACAGCGGCACCGAGGCCACCATGAGCGCCCTGCGCCTGGCGCGGGCATACACCAGGCGCGACAAAATTGTGAAGTTTGAAGGCTGCTACCACGGCCACGCCGACATGCTGCTGGTGCAGGCGGGGTCGGGCGTGGCAACCCTGGGCCTGCCCGATTCCCCCGGCGTGCCCCGCGGCGCCACCCAGGATACCCTGGTTGCCCGCTACAACGACCTGGAAAGCGTGCGCGCGCTGTTTGGGCAATACCCCGAGGAAATCGCGGCGGTCATCGTGGAGCCGGTGGGCGGCAACATGGGCGTGGTGCCGCCCGCGCCCGGCTTCCTGGAAGGCCTGCGGGAAATCACCGCTGCTCACGGCGCGTTGCTCATCTTTGACGAGGTGATGACCGGCTGGCGGGTGCACCCGGGCGGCGCACAGGCGCTCTATGGCATCACGCCCGACCTGACCACCTTAGGCAAGGTCATCGGGGGCGGGCTGCCGGTGGGCGCTTATGGCGGCAGGCGGGAAATTATGGAAATGGTCGCCCCCGTGGGCCCCATGTACCAGGCGGGCACCCTGTCGGGCAATCCGCTGGCCATGACCGCGGGCATTGTGACGCTGAAAGTGTTGCAGCGGGAAGGCGTTTGGGAACGGCTGGAAGCCCTGACAAAGCGCCTGACCGCAGGCATCGGTGAGGCCGCGCGGGAAGCCGGTGTGCCCATTCAGCAGACCCGCGTGGGCACCATGTTCGCCACCTTCTTCACCGAAACCCCCGTTCGCGACTGGCCGAGCGTGAAAACCTGCGATACTGACCGCTTCGCCCGCTTTTTCCGCGCCATGCTGGAGCGCGGCATTTACCTTGCCCCCTCGCAATACGAAGCC
>Ga0256829_1002008_pt1 | contig 15708 bp, 26 predicted proteins | sample 131447metaG_FD_185979 | JGI IMG/M metagenome (GOLD analysis project Ga0256829, IMG submission 185979) | Hydrothermal vent microbial communities from Lau Basin, Pacific Ocean - 131-447 | ecosystem: Environmental > Aquatic > Marine > Hydrothermal vents | place: Pacific Ocean: Lau Basin | collected...
GAAACTAATACGTTCAAACTCATTATCCATAATCCGGAAGCTAGAAATCTAATACTCAAAGATATTAGTCGTAGAGCCGATGTGTTTATGGAGAATGTTACTAGAGATAGTGATTTATACAATATTATTAAGCACCAAGGTAACTCTTTAAATGCTAGAGGCGGTTCATCTATTAACTGGTTAGAAGTATTAGATGAAGTAAATAGTAAAGGCATAGTACTTAAGCCTGAACTTAGAGCAGAACTTGAATATAATGCAAAAGTATTCAGTGACTATGATTATGGGTATCACAATGTAATCAAAGAAACTAAAGTATCTAATGAACGTAATATGCTGCAAAAGACTGTAGATTTAGTACCTGATATGGCTAGAGCTATCTTAATAAGAGATTTAAACAAGGCGTTCCATATTGGTGGTATTACTCCTATTTCCCCAGTTCGTAAAACAGTAGACCTTATTATGGATATAGGTACAATGGGTAGTAAACGTAAGAATGTACAAAAGACTATTGTAGAAAGTCTCAAAGCAGATACATTTAACCCGAATATGCTTAAAGCCAATATTAAAAAGATTATACCTGAAACACCAGATAGTGCGATTGCTGACTTAGTTACTGAAGCTAGTAGATTAAACAGAGCATATAAACATTCAAGAACAGAAGAAGAAGCTCAGATATTCTACCGTGATGAAGAGGCTAGAATGAAAGCACTTGAAATGGAACGTAAACAAGCTGAGGCTGATGCTAAAGCAGCAGAACTTGGTCAGAACTCAGAAGCTGAGCAAAAGTATCGTCAAATTAAAGATGAAAATGCTGAAGTTAAAATGAGAGTTATGGAAGCAGAAGCTAAGCGTAAGCGAGATTTACAAGCTGCTAAAACTATGTATAAAGCTAAGCAATATGACCTTAAGAAAGCTCAGGTAGAAGCTAGAAAAGCGAAGACTGCAGAAGGCAAGAAATCAGCTAAAGATAAAGTCATTAAAGCGAAAGATGCCGTTGTAGAGGCACAAGCTGAGATACAAAGAAATGAGGCAAGAGCTGCTAGAGCTGCTAATCCTACAGCTAATGTATTAACTGGTGGCCTAGCAGGATTTGGACATACTGATGATAAAGGTAATGTCTATTTCTCAGCCGATTACGATGTAGTTAATGGTGTAGCTGGAGCTTTAATGGGTGGTATGGTACATAAGAAATACTTCTCTGCAGCAGGCCTACGCTCATTAGCAGTAGTAGGGAAAATAGATGATTATATAGTTAAGTCAGCTGAAGCTACTAAAAAGATTATAGACGATGTACTTCCTGGATGGAAGATAAGACAAGTAGATGTAGATGGTGTATTTATTGAGAGTCCTGATGGTAAAAGTGAATTAAACATATTCTTAGAAGATGCACCTAAAGGCGGTAAACGTCTAATGCTAGGAGCAGCACATGCTAATTTACCATCTAATGTAGGACAGAAAGTTTACTTTAAACTATGGGATGAAGCTGAAAGAACTAAAACTCCTTATGCTGCATGGTCTTTAACAGATATGAATAAGTGGAGACTAACTGGTAATATGCTTCAGTATATACAACAAAGAGGTAAAGATGCTCCATATGTATTGTTAGATATGAACCAGAAAGGTGTACCTTCATTATTTGATAAAGCCCCATTAACTATTAAAAATGCTAGAGTAGTTGCTAAAGATTTTGCAAGAGAAATAAACCTAGACAATAAAAAGTGGAACCGTAATTTACCTGTATTAAGTGCTAATAGTAGTGATGAAGATATAGATAAAATAGCAAATGTATTAGGGCCTGATAAAAATTATAGAGTAGGTCTGTTCACATTGGATGCAGTTAGGGAGTTGTTACAAGAGGCGAAGTAATACTACACTATTGTAGTATTACGTCTAAATAGTGCAGACTTCATATTTGTTGCACCTTTATCTACCATAAATTTATATAAATCTAAATTACAGTTATTACATAAATCTAGCTCAGCACCTGTCTGGCCCAATTTAATAGCTTGCCAATCGTGGGCATATCTTGGAGTATCTGTATACTCAAATGTTATTGAATTACCACATCTATCACAGACGTGAGTTACTTTCTTAGTTGTCATTTATTGTCTCCCAAAATTTAATAGCTTTAAATACTCTAGCTATTCTAGCAGTATCTCTTTTACTATAATGTATGTTTAATAGTTTCTGCAAATGCTCTTGTAGTAGAACTAGCCTAGCATCTATAACCTCTTTAGGTATTTCAGGGACTTCATTAGTCCCGTAAATATATTCTGTCGATTGCATTTAATGCCTCCTTAACTTGGTCTATACTATATGCAACGAATGAATATCCACCAGCTTCCTTAATCTTTCGTAAGTTATACTTTTGTAGTTCGGATGTATTACTCATAGTCTTAGGTGTCTTAACCTCACACCCAACGAATATACCTTTATAGCAGAATATAAGGTCAGGCACACCAGACTTAGTTGCAGATACTACTTTAACTACATAACAATCTAAAGACTCAAGGAATTTTATTATCTTTCGTTGATAGTCTTGCTCTTTCACTGTATACTCCTTTGATAACTAGATTTAACAAAGTTCTCTTTCTTAATTGCTACCGTCTCATACACATAGTTACCTATAGCTGGCTTATCTCCCACAAGAATATCTACTATGATAGGCGTATCCCTATTGTGGTTGGCTTGTCTAGCAAGTCTTTGGGTATATTTAGATGTTTTAAAGGACATTGAATAGACAATGAGTTTCTCAACCCTGTGGAGATCCACCCCTTCCGCATGTCCATCTGAGCTAAGTATTCTAGCTTTTGGAAATTCTTTTTCGAGAAGCTCTCTCTCCTTAATGAAGTGTGCCATAATCGCAATGTTCTCTTCTTCATAGTTAGCCTTTATATAATCTACCTTTTCATGGTGAGGTAATAGTATAGATTTCTTATCATCTACCTTAACAGTGCCACCCTCTAATTGATAATGTACCATTCTAAGTTTACTATCACTATCTCCTACTATTTCACTTGCTCCAATAGTTATAATTCTATGAGCCAGCCATAGTTTCATCAACTTCTTAGTATCATTATGTAAAGTAATAGTAATTAGATTTACACTAGGCTCATGTTCTATACCTACATCTTTACGAGTTTTAAAGTTAAACAAATGTTCTACCATCTCCATAACCTCTTTAACTCTAAATTGTGAATAGTCTTGTATCTGCCCATAACTAGTATAAATAGTTTTAGGTATACCGTAAGCTCTATGGAAATCATAAAAGCTTTTATACTTAATAGGACACCAGAAACTTAGTCTAAACTGATGAAACAATTGCCCTATACTCTCAGCATATGGGGTAGCACTTAGATATAATATAGGTAACTTCTTAGTGAATTTAGCTACATTAGCCCAGGTTTTTGAGCGTTTAGGAAAAGCTGCAATAGCATGATGAGCTTCATCTAGTATAATAAAATCAAAGGTACCTTTTATTTTATGTATAGACTCATAATTTATTACTTGGAACTTCGTGTTGTGGTCCCATTGCTCCAATGTCTCCACCCAACCATCTATCGCTTTCTTCTTCGTCACTATCAGGCAGCTTTGAGCTTTGCTGTTTTCCACTGTTAATAATGCAGTTAAGGTTTTCCCAGTACGTTCTTCCCAACTCAAATATGCGATACCATATTCTCTTATAGTTTTTAATGCCCATGTTGCGCCTTCAATTTGATGTTGTCGTGGTTGCATCTGGCACCTCTATAACAAGACTATGTCTTTCTCTGTTTATAACTTTACCGCCTTGCTTTATAAGGTCATACATAACATCATTAAGTCTTAAATGAGCTTGATATAAATCATCAGCCACTATTGGAATAACTCCAGGACTTAATGGTTTTTTAATTAATTTGCTTGCCTTGCTTACGCATCTGTATTTTCTAACACCCATTGTAGTGCCTCCTCTGAATATGGATATACTACGATATCATATGCTCTATATAGCTTTGCAGCTACACCTACTCGTGGACAAAAGTCATTATCCTTTTGTAACCATGTACTAATCATAGCCTTAGAGACACCTAAAGTTTCTGCAATCTCTGTACGAGAATGCGACTCTAGTATATCACTAATGGCTTCATTTATAAACACCATTTGAACTCCTTTTAAATTTAATTATATCATATTAATCTTAATCTAATCTAATCTTAATCTTAATCTAATCTTAAATCAATCTCTTCCACATGCACTTTTAATCTCTATATGATAAATCATATTAGATAGATTTTAATCTATCTAATATCTATCTCAAAATGATTATTATGATGATAAAATTATATCTCAATTAATCCAAAATGACGAGGGTAAATATGTAATGAAGCTACCTGCCAGTATATGGTGCCAGGTAGTTTATCTAACTCTTTACATACCTTGGCAAGCATATATTTCTGCCATGCTATATCATTCTTATAGCCATATACTGCATCGTTACTTCGCATCTGAACTATTGCATTTATATACTCCGGATACTGTAAATCTTGGTTATAGTTTACAGTATTAGTACATACAAAATCTTTCATACCACCAACATAAGCATCTTTATGCATACTAGGTCTTGTATAAATCATAGTAGCTTGTTTACTATCTGGTCGTTTACGGAGTGTGCGAACTACGTTTTGAAATTGTTGGCCATTCTCTTCACTCATAGTAAGATAGCCATAATTGCTATTTATAGTACCATAGTTATCAGCTACCTGCATCCAAATCTTAGGTGGCTTTTTAAGGTCGTATACATTTAATGATTGTGACTCATACCACGTTATTTCCATATCAATATACTCCTGATTAGGGATACCAAATATAGCAGACTCATCTGCTATAAATGATATACCTTGTAGTTCTAACATACCACGATTGTTATACACTTTGTTTCTATATAGTCTTTTAAACTCTTCCCTAATATCTTCAACTCTCAAATACATCTTGGTTCTCCTCTACCATTTCATATATTAGTTTACTATACCCAGCAAGGTCTAGCCAACTATCCTCGTGTTTAGGGTCTGATGCTGCCCTCATTAACTTAAGTAGTATATCACTAAATACTACTCTAACCTTCTCAGGCAATGGCTTACTATTGCATTCAATATGTTTATCATTAAGTGCTTCCATCATATTAGCTCTGCAAACAACACCGCTAACATATGACCCATATACTGCACCTCTCTCTTCTAAAGTTTCTTCAATAGACATATTAACTCCTCCTTAACTTCTTGTCTCTTTTGTCTTAGTATAGACCTATATTCTCGTCTGGTTAATCTACCATCAATTCGCTTTAATATCCAAGCTATATCTATATCTTGGTCACCTAATAGTTCGGGGCTTATTACTGGTATTACACCATTCATTAATGCCTCATAAATACGATATGGTAAATTAACACCATTATGTAATTCATCACCAAATACTGGAGTATGTGTAGCTAAACTAATCATATTGTTTAGTTCCTCTAGGTCCTTAGTAAATGGTAACATCTTCCACTGTCTAGATAACTCTTCTGGGTATCTACGACCTATAACATATGTATCCTTAGGTATATAGTTCATATACTCAGAATATCGCTCTGGCTTATATTGACCCCAATACATCCATATTGGCTCAAGGTTATAATTGTTAGGCATTAAATCATCAAATCTATAATCGAATAATGCTAACTTACTAACCTGGAAATATTCCATTGGTACATCACTAATTGGATGCTTAGTAAACTGTGATGCAATTAAAACTGTATCATCTTCAGGTACATAGCATGTATGGTCATCTATGAGATATAAAGTAGGTTCATGCTCCATCATATCTAGTACTTCAGGGTTTGCAGCATTATACATACCATTAGTAACTACATTATATTTACTTGCATCACAACTAAGAGCTTGTTCTACATACTCAGCAAATCGTATATCTATACGATGGTCTGTTAAACTTGTAATCATTTTAAACTCCTTGGGTCCCATAAGACTAATTCTCCGGTCTCAGGATTATATTGGTCTAGTCTAACCATTCTCATATTAAGTAGTGCCTCAATCATAGTTCGACCAGCTGCTTCGTATTGTTCAACTATTACGTCCCACCGCTCAGCATCTGTTTTACAATTATATAAAAACTTTTTAGCTTTAGCAGGCCCTACACCGTGTATGCCTATGATACCGTCACCTTTATCCCCAGTTAGACATTGTCTATACCAATACTCTTCTGGGCTTTCAGGAGGTAGCACAAACTTCATATCTATGCCATATTTAGTACTAGAGTAGTAGTTAAATGCTATATGTTTCATAGCACCTAAGATATCTTTATCCACAGCACATACTATGTACTTCTCTGGATATTTATTACCATACCACCACACTACATCATCAGCCTCACATTCTATCCACATTTTGGCTTTTTCAGGATACTTAGTACACAAAGCTTGTTTAATAGCATAAAGCCCGAAAGGAGCTCTAGTCTTGGCACCTTGAGAGTCTACTAATCTATTTGCTTTATATTCTAAATCTACCTTTGTATATCTAAAGCTTTCTCTACCTGCAGTAAAATGTAATTCAAAATCAGCACAGCCAGTTCGCTCCATAATATATTCTACTTTGTCCATACTATGTTTGATAGCATCTTCTAGGTTTATACGATAGATAACACCTTCTGCTTCATCATATCCTGGGTCTGCTAAGACTAGGTCCCACTCTTCATCAGTATACATATCTCTAGGTAATACCTCTTCAAAATATTCCAATGTAACTGCAGCTGCGAATACTACCGTATCAGCATCTATCAATGCAATCTTATCTATCTTTTCGGGTAGCACATTACCTTTACCATCTAAATCTACATCTGCCATTTCATTATCCATGGTTACGCTCCTCCATAAATTTCCAACTTTTGCTTATAACTTCTTCAGTACCTAGATTATCTGGCTGTTTAACACCATAATGTCTATTTTGAAATGTACCGCAGTATCTGCATAACTTATTGAATGTAATGCCTTTAAGTACTAAAGCCTCAGATAATGTATCAGTACCAGATAGATTATCAGGAAACATTAGTCTATCTATGTTCATAGCAACTGAGCATGGGTAGTACCCATTAGCATTATAGCCATTACCACAGATACCTGATTGTCTACATCCCATATAGAAATCTGCATCTTTATATTGAGGGTCATCAATAGGTGCATTCATAGTTAATGCAAATAACGGCTCTTCCCCTTTCTCTTTAGCAGAGTTCTCTATAACTACATCTCTAGGTGGAGTATAGTCATTAATACCATTAGTAGTTAGTATAACATTGAAATGGTCATCTAATAACTCAATAATTTCATCAATGTTTGGATGCAATGTAGGTTCTCCACCTAGTATAGCAACTGTTAAATCTGTACCATAATGCATATTATCTGCAATAAACTTAAGTATATCAGGTATACCTAGACTTGTATAAGTACTTGGATACTGTGAAAATCTATTACAGTTATTGCAACTAAGATTACATATAGTAGTAATGTCAATCTCAACTAGTAGTCTACCACTCTTTATTGTTTCTTCTCTTGTCATTGTTTACTCCACTTTCATAGGAACATCTTTATAGATGAACGCTTTTGTTTTACTAATCTCAGTCCATGCTTTAAGCATACTATCTGCTTGTAATTTAGCCCAATAGTCTTTTTCAGCTCTAGGTACTCTTTCATAGATAGCATCATGCACTACATTGTAAATGTACTTAAGTGCTAAAGGATTTTCCTTAACTAGGTAATGTACTGCCAATTTAGTTGTTTCTGCTCCACTACCTTGAATAGGTGTGTTAATTGCATCAGTACCTAGTTTAGGTTTTACCTTTCTACCTAATGCTGTATATACATAGAAACTAGGTTTCTTATAGCCATCCCAACATTTATTATGTATTTTGGTTAATTCAGGATACAATGAGAAATACTTTTTACGTAAAGTATTAGACTCTTCCAAAGTTACCTTAATACCATAGTTGGTAAATGCGTAAGGAACATATTTCTTAGCAGACATTCCAAATACATAACCAAAGTTAATAGCCTTAGCATCATTACGTTCTTGCTCATTAAGATATCTATCATCGTGCTGGCCCCAAGGTAGCATATTTCTATGGTTTATATCAGGATAGCCATCAGGTGCTATCTCTTTCTCAGATGCGATAACTGCCATATCTATGTGCAAATCTCTATCTTCCTTAAACTGTTTATACATATAAGGTACTCCATACATTGCAGCAGCAAGTCTAAGCTCTAGAGTAGAATAGTCTAAATCTATAACTACTGTATCATCAGTGTCCTGAGTAAATAGTTTTTGGAAATCACGTGGAATTTGTTGAGCATTGAAATGGTCGTGTAATGAACCGCCTGCAGATGTAAATCTGCCTGTAATAGCACCAGCAGCATTGAACTTAGTATACATTCTATCGAACTCAATACTCTTTAGATATGATACTTGCTTCTTAAATTTTTTAAGGTTTATAATATATTCAGCTTCGGGTCTAGTTTCAATCATAGCTACTAAAGCTTCATGGTCACTCTTATCGGTATTAAGAAATTCTCTAACCTGTTTGTATGAATTAGGGTTAAAGCCAGCAGGTAACATTTTAGTATACTTAATCACTTGTTCCTCAGCATAACTAAGTTTATCTTCCCACATCTTTCTATCTAATAATAAACCATTCTGCTGATAGATAAGTGCATATGCTTGAGACATCATATCAACTTTATAAGCTAAGTTATTTTCTATAACTAATTGTACCTTTTTGTCTCCCCAAATAAGAGATAAGGCATATACATCAATAGCTGCATACTTAAATGCATTCTTAGAGATATAAGCACCTCTAACAAAACCCTTAGGATTATCAATAGTATTAATACCATCATATAGTCCTTTGGTATATGGAAGTTTTTTAACTATTTTCTTTAATCCAAACTCCATAAACTCTGCATATGCTGTCTTAACAGCATAAAACAAATCATCTACTTTATGCTCATACTTAGTATCTTTGGTTACTTCATCAGGATGCTTTACACCCATAGACGGACTAATATTCATAGAGCCTAAGTCGTATGAACTATTATACCAAACAGTATGATGTATCATAACAAAATCTTCTATTTGTCTAAGTTCATAATAGTAGTCTACTTTATTGTACCCAAATGGTGCGATGTCTACTATGTAAATTGTGGGAGATGTTTGGGGTTGATAGAATTGTATCATTCTTAGTGGTCCATATAAATCATCTGTTTCTATATCACAGAATATGGGCAACTCTCTATCGAAATTAGGTAATTCCGATACTTTATTTATAACTTCATATTGCATTGTTTGTCCTTTAGTGTTTAAGTCAACTCTGACTAATAATTAAAATGGTATTATTTCATCTAACAGTTTATGATAGTTCCTTACTACCATCTTATAAGCTTCACAGCAAGACTTATCCTGCTGCTTTGGCTTCTTTTTAAGTTTTTTGATTTGAGCCTGTAATTCAACTATCTCATTTTCGAGGTCTTTGACATAGCTCTCAGTTACATCCGTCGATATATCTTCTATAGGCTCAACATCCATAACTTATACCGCTGGGCCTTCCCCATTACTCTCTTCTACAGTAGTATCAGCTACATCATCTTCAAGCTCTTCTGCTTCGATATCATCTGAACCTGCTGCCTTAAGAGTTGACTCTTTAATCTGAACACCAGATAAGAAGAATACTACGCCTTCATTGCCTGAATATGCTGTGATGCCTAGTGTACCGTGAATAATACCTAGTGTACCATTACCGATGCCATCTGTAACCGCTGCATGCTCATCACTAACTGGTTTACCATTAGACCCTAAAATCTTAGGTAGGTTAGCTTTGCCATCAGGCCATACAGTGTTTGTTTTAGCTTGAACTATCCAATTACCAGTTTTTTCTTTTACTGGTTCATCATCTTCATCAAGTACTGGTTTACCTTCAGCATCTTTAACTACTTTAGTCTCTTCCTTGATTAGCTCAAACTTACGTTTACCTACACCGGATGGTTTGTTTTTACGCCAGAATGCATCTACTGTTTTGTTAAGTACATCTGCTTGTTCTTTAGTGAGGATACCTGTTGCTACATATTGGTAGTTATTAGGGTCGCCATTGTCATCCGCATTCATACGGAGTTTACCTTGACCTCTAACATTTACCCATTCTAGGGGTACGAGGGGAGTTTTGAATGTTTGTTTAGGTGCTGCCATGTTTTCTTTCCTTTTTCTATGGTATTGCATTGTTTTGTAGGTTCTATTGAACGGACTGAGGTTCTATCAAGTTAAGGCCGCCGTTATTGCCTTCATTACCTATTTCTGGGCTAGAACTTGATACCTCTATAAGAACCTCCGAAGAGGTCCCTAAGAAGCAGAAATTACTTAGCCTCTCCACATGGTTTCTCATCTTGACCGAGACCATCTTCACGAGGGCCGATATGTGAACGAATATCACCAAGAGCTGCAATTTGCTCTTTAGCCTCTGCACCTGTGATAACTTCATCAAGGAGGTCTTGCATGATTGCAGTTTTAGAAGCTTTAACAGATTTGTTTGCTTCTTTCCAAGCAGCTGTACCTTCCATACATTCACGATCGTAACCATTCTTAACTTTTTCATTAACTTTGAAAAGCTCATTGCCTTCTGCATCAACAACTGGTTCCCATTTCTTATGGATGTTACAGAAGATAAACTCAGGTTTACCATCTTCACCGAAACAAGTGTAGTCATTTACATCAGAAGCCCCACCACCAACTTTAGGAGCTGTAAGCTCATTTAATTTCGCAGTTAACTCTGCAGAAGCACCAAATTCAGTACAAGCTGCTAATACGAGCTCATTCAATTTTTTCTTTGTCATAACGTTTACCTTTGCTACCGTTCGCGGGTAGTCTTCATAATTTTTGCTTCATTTATATAGCGGTAAGTACTTCAACCGCTACATTTTAAAGATATAATCTCTCTTAAATGATAGATATATTATATCATTTTATTCTTAAATTAAAATTAAGAGAAATTTAAAACTGTTGTTATAGTTAAATTCTTTATAATATATCCATAATTAGTATTAGGTCTACGATAGAAGTGCAATTGCTTCTTCAATATAAACCTATCTTCTTCTAATGTAAGCATCTCTTCTCTAATCTCCTCTGGAGCTTGCCAATAATTATCTAATTTTGCAGCATCAGTAAGACTATTGTTAAATGTAACGCCCTTAACTCGCTCTAAATATCTCACTATTGCGTGGTCACTAATATATATACCTCTATTAGTACCTAGAGCATTTATATAGCTAGTAGTTAATTGAGACACTGTTTCCATTGAGTTGTCTCTAACTATAATGGCCTCCTTTAATTTATCACGTGCTATCATATTATTCCTTACTCAATATAGTTTTGGTTGCCTTACTAGTGTATCTCTTTGCACTAGATAGAAATAGAATAGTTGCATGCAGTGGACCACCTACTTCTACCGGTACTATTACTACGTCACCTTTTTGTACATCTAATCCACCTGTGAAATACGAATATCTCTTTTCTCTATTATGTATTAATACTACTGCTACTTTATCTGCCATGACTATACCTTTATTACTTTATTTATTGCTCTACTTAGTGCAACATACATAAGTCTAGCATATTGCATATAGTATCTAGGCTTAATTGCCAACTTCATATCTTCCTGGTCTATATATACAGTAGAGAACTCACTACCTTGAGATTTATGTACTGTAGTAGCAAATGGTCGTTGTAATGAAAATACTAGATTTTGATGTGCTATATATTTAGACCACGCTTTACCTCGTTCTTTAACTCCTTTAGCATGTCTATTTGCTGAACACCACTCTTTTAGTGACATATCATCAGGTATGTCGTGAGTCTTATAGATATAAGCTTGAGCATAATCAACATCACCCTTAAGCTTTTTTAGAGTTTGGTAATGATTAATATCATAGTATATAGTGTAAATTTCATCATCTATACTAATTGCTAATCTCCCATAATTAGATAAATCAGTGTTATACTTCTCTATATCTCTTAGAGTAGCAATAGAAGCTAATTGTAATTTATCCTTAGTCATTAGTTTGCCCTTACTAATGCAACTAGGAAATATCTGAGTACCACCTAACTCATTAGAATGCAACTTACAATCTATACCATTAGCTACTAAAGCTTCGCCTATACTATATTGTTCAGGTAGATTAAGTATCTCTGCTATTTCAGCATTTAATTCTTGTACTCTTTTGTTTGTAAATGCTAAGGCCCTATCAGTATCAGGATTAAACCCCTCTAGCGTTCCTTTCTTAATAGCTGAATTAAGTACCAAAGATATAGAACTATCTGCTGTTTTTATGTATTCCATAAATCGCATAAAAGTCTCTACTACCTCTGGTGCATCTGCCCTGTGTTGGGTCGTTAGCTCCTCTATATCATCAGTATAAATTAACGGGTCTATTAGCTCTCCTGATACTGGTGGTAATTGAAATGGATCGCCTAATACTGTAACATTAGCAGATGCTGGTAATACATTTAGTAACATATCTAGTATGTCTTGGCTAATCATAGAGAACTCATCAATATAAACATCTGTAACATCTAATAAATCTATATTGCCTATCTGCTTTAATCTTTGTATCTTCTGATTTTTAGTAGGGTTATAATTTTCATTTAGAGTTGGTACTAATTTAAGTACAGAATATATAGTATATACTCGTTCTATACCCTTGCTAAATAATACATCAGCGGCTTTGTGTGTAGGAACTAATACTAGATAATTAGGCGTCTTGGATACCAACTCTACTAGTTTAGTACTCTTCCCTGAACCTGCAAAACCAGTGATAAACTTTATATACTGGTCAAAATTTGATACTTGTTCTAGCATCTCTTATCCTTTGTATAACTACTTCATGTAGTCTAGTATTTCTATATTGTTGCATAATCTCTAAGCGATATAGAACTTGCTTAATAGTCCTACCTTTGTTTAGATTGCATATACGCATCTCTTGATTAGGGCTCATTCTTGGCCCTTTACATATTTATGTAACTTGTATAAAGCTTTAACTAATGATTTCTGTCTAGTTATTTCTCTACCGAAGTAGTAGCCTACGTATTCTGTACCTTGCATTTTAATCTCTATTGGCTGTACCATTATCTCTTACATCCTCTCATTTTATAAATTTCATCATACATATCCCTATGTGGTAGTCGTTTGTATATTCTTTCTATACGTTTGTCTCTGTACCTAAGTACCATTCTAGTGGCTCTAAAAAAGAACCATAATCTAGCTGGTACTTTATAGCTTAATATCTCATCTGTAGGAAGCATAAACAATCTTCTGCTTAGAAAGTCTACCCAACTATCCTTTGATATATCACTATACTTGGCTAACCATATGGCAAATTTATTCTCAGAGCCAAAATATTCTATCATATCGTAGTAGTTATCGTGTGACTTCAACCATATCTTGTGTCTAAACTCCTTACGAAGATAAAGTTTCGTAGTATCTACATAGACATTCTTACCGTCCTTAACCACAAAGGGGCAACCTTGACTATGTAATATATACATATTGTTCCTAGTAAGACCATGCTCCTTAACAAACAGTGGCACAGGTATCAAACCCTCTTTATGAATCATTTTTAACTCCATCAATATGCATCTTTATTTCCATTGTGCAAGCCGCTATAAATGCTAGTATTAAATTACCATAGAATAGGGTACCGTTGCCATAACATAAAATAGTTAGGATTAGAAATAGTGTGATTACTACTATATTTATTTTATATTTCATTTTAGTCCTTTTGTATAACTCTATAAATTCAAAACAACTTTCATGAATATAGAAATCACTTTGTGCTGTTCTGTCTAACCAAAACCACAGAAATTTATCTTGAAATCCAAATGTTTTTGAGCATTTGTCATATATTAGTCTTGTCATTTTAGTTCTCCAGCTTATCTCTCATAGCTACCAACTCTTCTGGTGCTTTTTCATCCGGTACATAGACCATATTATTCCATCTGTGACAACTTCTTGTTCCATTACTGTTCCAAGTGCTTTTATTTATAGAATTATAAAATCTATAAGTTACTTCAAATTGTGCATACTCATCCCAACACTTAACAATATCTTTATCTTGTAAAGGTCTTTTAGGTAGTTCGATAGTGACTTCATCAAAGAAAAGGTCTCTTGCTTTGTCACTTTCAGAACGTCTACCATCTAATGTAAAATAGCACATGTCATATTTACCAAATAATACATACATAGGTATATTATATTTATTGTTAGTACTTTTTACTTCTCCCCACTCTTGTAGCGAATAACTAAATACTCTATCGCCTACATGATATTTTATCATTACTTATCCTTTAATACTATAGGTTATTAATGCTGTGCCAAGTATTGCACATATTGTAGAAATAGTTATAGTACCCTTTCCACGTTCAGTATATTCATGTTCTGTTATGTCTATATATACCATTAGTGCTGGTACTATCATTATTATTAAACCTAGTAATTTATATAATGTCATTATTTATCCTTTCTAAGCCATTCAAACTCACCATCAATACTATTGTAGTGAGCACACTCTTGTTCTACTGCCTGTTGCTTAAATGCTTGTAGAGTGTTACGTTGCATTATAGTAAGTGCCATAAAACCAATGCCTACCAATAACACCAACAGTAATACTACCTCTAAGTCCTTACATCTCATAACCTAACTCCTTAAATCTTTGCTTGCCTAAAGCATGGATAAACTGGTTTCTAGATCTTTCAAGCTCTCTACCTTTAATTATCATATCCATTACTAAAGGTTCGTCTTCTTTATACATCTCTTTATAATCTTGTAAAGCTTTCTTATATCTATCTTCTAGTCTCTCAAGCATTAATCTATCTCCTTTGCAGTTTTATCAACTCTAACCTGAATGTATGTAGGTTGAATGTAAGTATCCATAAGCTGTTCATACTCTATCTCAATTACCTTACCTACAAACCACTCATCGTGTTTGCTTCTTTCGTGGTCACTAAGACCTGACCCAACTTGTACCTGCCTGCCATTGCTATCTTGTAAGACTAATGCACCTATCATACCTTCATACTTACCTATACCCTCAGTTACTCCAACACATAGTAAATCTGATGTTGGGCGTTTCTTGTACTTAGCACACTCTATCTTTCTGGACTTGGTGTCTTCCCATAACCAGTCTGGGTCTTTGAGCATTAGGCCTTCATAACCATGTTTAGTAACATCTTTAAGCATTTGCTCTAAGTGATGCATACTATATGCTACCTTACTCTCTACTAAGTTAATATCAGGTATATTAAACTGGTCCACTAATTCTGTTAATCTTCTATGGTATGGAGCTGTAGCTTTGCCAGCCTGATACTCTTCATATGTTAGATAGTCGTGCAACATATAATCGTGGTCAGTAGCTAGTTGGTCAGTCTTAGGGCCAGTTAGTGCTGTGTATCTTCTAGTACCAAGCTTACCACCCTTGTTAATCCTTTCTGCTATGTAAAACCCTGGCTTGAGATAGTACACCCACCCTGGAGTCTTGTCGTTTCTGTACTGTAGGCCTCCGCTAGTATGGAAAACTGGGTCTTTATCATTAGATACCTCAATAACTGTATAAGCTCCATCGTACTTAATCTGAGCTATCAATGGAAAACTAAG
>Ga0256829_1002009_pt1 | contig 15706 bp, 14 predicted proteins | sample 131447metaG_FD_185979 | JGI IMG/M metagenome (GOLD analysis project Ga0256829, IMG submission 185979) | Hydrothermal vent microbial communities from Lau Basin, Pacific Ocean - 131-447 | ecosystem: Environmental > Aquatic > Marine > Hydrothermal vents | place: Pacific Ocean: Lau Basin | collected...
ATCCGGGCAGGCACGGGGGCCTGTATCCGGGCAGGCACGGGGGCCTGTATCCGGGCAGGCACGGGGGCCTGCCCCTACAGTGGCGGCGGCAATGTCGGAGGGGTCGGCAATCACAATAATCCCGTGAATGTGGTTGGGCATGATGATAAATGCGTCGGTTTCGATGCCGGCGTAATGCGTTGGCATCGCATCCCACATCCTTTGAATCATATGACCGGCATCGTTTAATGCCATTTCGTCATGAACAATGTCACCAAACAGCCACGCACGACCCTGTGTACAGATCGTCACAAAATATGCTCCGGCGCGGGCATAATCATATCCCTTCAATCGGATCGAACGACGATGCTGGCTTTTCGGATCATCTCTCATATCAAGCGCCTCTTATGGCCAGCTTAACCGTTAACCGTAAACTTGTGAATCAGCCCCACCCGCACCAACCAAAAAGGCCGCCCGTTTGGGCGGCCTTTTCACCTGATTGCGCCAGCAATCAGCAGGAGTAATACATCTGCATTTCAATCGGATGCGGACGCATACGCAGCTCGGTAACCTCTTCCATCTTCAAGGCGATGTAAGCGTCAATCATATCGTCATCCATCACACCACCGACTTTCAGGAAGTCGCGATCAGCAGACAACGCATCCAGTGCTTGGTCCAAGCTACTACAAACGGTCGGGATTTTCGCCTCTTCTTCCGGCGGCAGATCGTACAGATTTTTATCAGCCGCATCGCCCGGGTCAATCTTGTTGGCGATACCATCGAGCCCGGCCATCAGCATGGCGGTAAAGGTCAGGTACGGGTTGCCGGATGAATCCGGAAAACGTACTTCAATACGACGAGCCGGATCGGAATTCACCACCGGAATACGGATGGAAGCCGAACGGTTACGATTGGAATAAGCCAGCATTACCGGCGCTTCAAAACCCGGCACCAGACGCTTATACGAATTGGTCGATGAGTTGCTGAAGGCATTGAGTGCGCGGGCATGTTTGATGATGCCGCCAATATACCACAGCGCTTCCTGACTCAGGTTGGCATATTTGTCGCCTGCAAACAGGTTCTTGCCATCTTTCCAGATGGACTGGTGAACGTGCATGGCCGTGCCGTTGTCGTTAAAGATTGGCTTGGGCATGAAGGTGGCCGTTTTGCCATGCGCATCGGCAACATTCTGCACCACATATTTATACCACTGAGCCTTGTCCGCCTGTTCAATCAACTCGCCAAAACGCATCGCCAGTTCACACTGGCCGGCTGTCGCTACTTCATGGTGATGACATTCCATCTGTATACCCAGATCAGTCATGACCAGGCTCATGTCGTTGCGCATTTCATGCAGCGAATCAACTGGAGGAACAGGGAAATAACCACCCTTCACGCCCGGGCGGTGGCCTGTATTGCCGCCTTCATAGCTTGCATTGGAATTCCATGCCGCTTCTTCCGATTCTATTTCATAACCACAGCCACCCATATCGTTCCTGTAACGCATGCCGTCAAAAACGAAGAACTCCAGCTCAGGGCCGAAATAGACGGTATCTGCAATACCTGCGCTGTTGATGTATTTCAACGCGCGCTGCGCCACCTGACGCGGACAACGATTATAATCCTGACCTGTTAGCGGATCGATCACCTGGGCCACCAATACCAGCGTAGAGGCTTCAAAGAACGGATCGATATTGGCACTGGCAGGGTCAGGAATCAATGCCATATCGGAGTTGTTGATATCACACCAGCCGGCTATGGAAGAACCATCGAAGGCAAAGCCATCTTCGAAGCTGTCTTCACTCAACTCGGTGATTGGAAATGTTACATGCTGCCATTTGCCTTTGGTATCCGTAAAACGAACATCGACAAATTCGCACTCATTTTCTTTTACAAGGTCAAAAACCTTTTGAATTGCGTCACTCACAATGTACTCCTCTCATATATACAGAAAAATCCCACCCGGTAAAAATAGGAAGCGGGACTGTGTCACAGGATCAATAAAATGGCAACAGATTGATCTGCTTATTCTCGGTGGCGGTCGAGGCGACATGGCGGTCTACGATGGACTCACCGGCGTCTATCAGGCCAAAAAGGCGGGTAAAATTGTATGCGCATCTACTCCGATGAACAGTTTCACCCGGTTCACAGCCGCACATAACAAAACCAGCCACCTTGCCGCCCCGACCCACTGCCTTCGCCTGAATCTGGTCGATTTGCCGGACTATTTCAGGCTATTCACCTTGAGCGATTTTTTGCCCGCTTTTGTGTCTGACTGATCCTGCCAGGTGATGCGGATATTGACGCGATTACGGCCATCCTCTTTCGAAGCACTGAGTTTCAGGTGCAACAGTCCATCAGGTGACATCACGATCTGATTATCGCCATCACTAAAGCTCAGTTCTCCCTTTTCCAGTCCATCGGTAACAGACTGCAGCAACTTGTGAATGGTTTTGCTGTCCTGTAATGATTCATGGCGAAAAACATCTTTATCCGATTGTGCATGATATTGCATAGTTATCGTTGCCTCGATTGTGATGCCATTATTTCGTCTTTTACGAAAAATACGTTGCACAGAGAGCACAGAGGAAAAGCAGAGAAAACCAAAACATAAAGATTTTGACCTCCTCTGTGCTCTCTGTGTACTCTGTGGTGATGGTCTTTCATCTTCGCCTTTGTGTCTTTGTGGTTCAAGTTTGTAAAGTTCCGGATATGCCGGATTGGGTAGTCAAAATCGCACTGGTATCAAATACCTTGATGCGATCATAATCCGAACTGATGCCCAGAATATAACCGGCCGGATGAATCAAGGTCGCCCCACCGCCCCTGCCGATCAATCCTTCCCGGCTGCGCGAGCCGATATCCAGCGTCACATCACACTCGAAATTCAGCATACTTTTTCGCACCGAAATCCGTTGCCCGCGATGCAGGTTTTTATGCCCGTGCACAATGGCATGAATACCGGCCTGATGAGCATGCATCGCACCTTTGCGACTCAGCGGTTTATCCTGACAGCGGTATTTGGTGCGAATGGTGTTGGCCACCGAACCGTAATAAAATTCATAGGCGCTGCCATGCAACTGTTTTTTGAACAATCCGTTCAATCCGTTGGTGCCACAGTCATGCAACATACCGGCAATATGATCATCCATGCCGGCATGTACAAACAGGAACGAGCCTTTGCGATAAGCCAGCCGCATGCGCTTATAAAACCAGAAAAAATCGCCTTGCGGGGATAAAAACATTTGCTGCCATTTCAGCGTCGCCGCATAGACTTCGCGCATACTCAGGCTGGCTGCCGCACAAGCCTGCTCGAAACTACCCATTTTCTGTTCAATCTTGCGCATTTCTTTACTGATTTGTGCGGCGGACATTTCCTGATCCGCCTGCTGGGGAAACTGTTGCCACCAGCGCTTGTCCGGATAGAGCAAAGCTCTGCACGCCTTGTGGCCCGGCACGCCTTTCAAGGCGCCCTTATGCGATAAACAGGCATCCCGAATTTCGCATAAAAAGGGCACCGCTTTTACCCCCATGCGGATAAAAAAGTGGCTGTTATTCGGATCATCGGCAACTGCGGCGCTACGCATACCAAAGAGCACGCGCACATCATGGTTGCCCGCCAACAAACGCACCCGCGCACCTGTGCCAATCAGTAACTTCACCGCCCGCAGCAAGCGCAAATTACTCGGCCCCTTGTCAAAGAAATCACCGCCCAAAATGAACAACAGCCCTTTACCCTCAGGCGTTAATTTGAATTGATGATCTTCAGCCCCCGTCTTTTTAATACCACCGCTGGCCACCAGTGAGACAAAAAACGCATCGGCATCGGCATGCAGATCGGAGATAAACACGATGGGGCGCTTCGGCCAGTGCCATCGATATTGATCCACCAGTTGCTGAATCGATTGCCGGGTCTCGCTGCGGCTTTTATTGCGCTGGCGAATACAGTGCTTATTGCCTTCGATCCAGTTTTGAGGTTTGCTGGGCAGTGAGACATCGACCCAGTCCAGACCACGATAGTCGGGTAATACGCGCGTTGTTTTCGAGAGATTCATATTCAGTCCGTATAACCCGGATTTTTCGGGCGCACTTTCCAGTCGCCGCTGTGGTGATGCCAGCTTTGATCGCCATCAAAACGCAAAAATACCGGTCTGGCATAGTGCATACTCAACTGCCCTACCCGCTCCAGACTCAGCACGCCCAGATGATATGCCGCATGCCGGAAGGCCGCGCCATGAGCAACGAATAATTGCACAAAACCATCCGGATAGCGCTGCTGACCGGCTTGCATGACCTGCACCATGTAGTTCGCCACCCGTTCTCCCGCCTGCATCAGTGATTCCGCGCCGGGATAGGGTAAACAAAAATAGCTGTTTGATTTCCAACCCGACGGCAAATCGGCATAACGCGGATCATCACGCACCACCTGTTCGATTTCCTCCACCGTCAAATTGGCCAGACTGCCGACACAGCGCTCACCCAGCAAGGGTGTTTCAATCAGTGCCGGAGACGTTGAATCAACAGACTTCGTCGCATTCGCTTCGCCAAGCCCGTGCGCAATCATCTCAGCCGTCTGCCAGGCGCGCAGCAATGATGAACAATGGATTTCAGATGCCAGCGGACACTGATGGCGAACACTGAATGTCGTCAGTAACGGCACACACTGCAAACTCTGCCGCCGGCCATCGCTATTCAATGGATAAGGCTGAAACGCGCCCGGCGTATCGGCGCGATGGTGATAATCGCCGTGCCGAATCAGGGCCGCGTAGGATGAACGCGGTATTGAGGGTATATACATTGGCGCGCTAGTTACTTCACCACAACGGTTTTGACCAGTGTATCAATCATGGGCAGTAAAGCCTGCTGATGCAACAGCGCCCGCGCTTTTTTGACCGAATACCATTGCCGTTGCCGATGCGATTCCTGCCATTGCTTCTTGTTCGCCACATGCCCAACGCGCATGGGAAATATCTCAACCTGACATGCACTGCCCCATTTTTCGTATGCGTAACAACCCAACGGGTTATGGCCAACCAAGCCTTCGATCCCAGCCTCTTCGAGCGCCTCTTTGGCAGCGGAATCACGCGCCGACATGCCCGGCTCCTGAATACCTTTGGGCACACCCCAGTGTTTGTTACTGCTGGATGTAATCAACAGAATCTCAATGCGTTTGTGTTTCATCCGGTAAGGTACCACCGCCGATTGCCGATAGTAATAGGCCGGTCGATCCCGGCGTTCATCCCCGCCCGCATCAGGATAGGGAAACTGTTTGGGCAGACTGGCTGCATGGACGCATTGATCCAGTCTGGCCGCACCTTCATGCAACGCAGACCAGGACGCATTCCATGTTAAAACAGCCAATGATGACGCTTTAAGCAGTCTGTTTTCAGCACACTGATTTCCTTCATTCGGCAATAAGTGGTGCAGCAACGACTCCAGCCCGGTTTTATCCCCGACAATCAACACGCAACGGGTCTCTTCGGGCAGGCTGGACAGTAGCTTGATAAAACGTTTGGGGTCGGCTTGATATAAACGATGGTCGATGCGCAAATCCTGCACGCCGATGCCCATGCTTTTGATACACTTCTCGGCACTGACAATAGCGCACTCGGCTGACGAGGAAAGCATTTCTTCAGGTGCCAGGTCATGCGCAGCCAGCCATACGCCCATACGCTGAGCGTTGCGTTTGCCATCATCGGACAAGGCTCTGGTTAGCGGCGAGCCCTTGCCATGCTGATCATCCTTCTCCGCCTTGCCCTGTCGCAGTAACAAAATCGTTTTCTTGCCCACTTTGGAGCTCTTTGCTGTCATACAGCCCTGCCTCTGTTCAGGCAATCCTGCTCCAGAGCCTGAAAATCAACCGCACCGCTGACTTCAATCACCCTGATCTGACTGAGCATGGCAATATACGCCTGTTTTTCCAACACGACCTGTCCATCATCAAAACGGCCATCGGCATGCTGATAAAACGGCCCGGAGGATTTCATAATCGCATCGAGCAATTCAGGGCGCTGTGCAATCGCCACCTCGGTAATTTTCGTTGCCTGCTGCGAATCATGCGACCAGTTCAGCACAATGAATTGTTGTAGCGGTGCCTGATCAGCAAAACGATCCGCACCATAGGTGCTGCTGACATCGACATCATATTTTTGTTCCAGATTCCACAGTTGTTGGCGCGGCATGGCTTCGAATGCTGCAATCTCTTCAGCGGCCAGTATCGATTTCAAGCGTTCATTATAGACTATCGTACCCGGATTCACACGGGGCAGTTTGGGAATCCCGCGCGCCTGCACCGAGCCATCGACCACATTGATAAACATCCTGTCATTGGTGAGATAATCAAAGGCATCATGATTCATCAAATGCAGCATCATGGTGGACTTTCCACCCCCGGAAAATCCCGCAATGGCCGTAGCCTGCCCGTCCCGCGCTACTGCCGCCGCATGGCAGATCAACCACCCCTGTTGTTGCAGGTGATTCATATATTGATTGTTGATAAAATTAATCACCTGATTGGCATTGGCCAGACATGGCCCCGCCGCAACACGATGCTGCATGCTTTGCAAAAAGACCATGCCGGTACGCACTTTGCGAATCAGCCGAGCCTGTTGCGGCACATCATCAGAAGCACCTGTCGGTGCGATCTCCACATCGAAAAAACTGTCCTTGCGTCCGCTTTTTCCCGTTTCACGCGCCCAATCCTGCCAGGCAACATCAAGCGCAAGCGGCGCACGCTCCAGCGCGACCACCCGGACACAGTCCGCCTCATTTACACCATCAGCCAAAACAATATGGCGAAAGTAATCGCGTAACACATCCAGCAACGCTTGCGAATTACTGCGCACGCACAACATCATCCCCGGCAGCTTCAAAGCCAGCTTCTGCGGCAACAAATCCACCGCCCCGATCATCTCATCCAACACATGCATGCTATTCATATTTTTTCTCCCGCTTCGGCCTTCCATTTGCACCCATTGCCACAGTGATGTTCTCAACCTTATCCCCAACAGGAAAATCCTGAACCACAGAGAGCACAGAGGAGGTCAAAATCTTTATGTCTTGGTTTTCTCTGCTTTTCCTCTGTGCTCTCCGTGTACTCTGTGGTGAACAGCTTTTGATTTTATGGTCATTTAGTGAGTTAAGGCGCGACTGAAGTCGCACTTCCGGTACAATGATACCCATTTTGTTACTCAAGGGCCTTCATGGCATAGTCCACATACAATTCAGCGGCATTCAGGCCGATGCCTTCCTTCACGCCTCTGAAACCGCCGAAGGCCGATACTTCAAACACAATCGGACCGATTTCTGATTCAGCCACATCCACGGTGGTAAAATCCATGCCGAAGGGTTTCTGAGCCCGATAGGCCAGATCAATCAGCGCCTTGGAGGCCTGATAAGCGGCATAAGCGCCCCCGCTGTGAATGGTGGTGTTCCAGGCATCCGATTGCGATACGCGCGCATAGGCACCGATATATTCACCACCAAGAAAAACCATACCCAGATCCTGCCCCGGCAAAGCCAGCTTTTGCTGAATATACATCATCGGATGACTGTCCTGAAAGGCTTCAATCTGTTGGCGCATCTCTGTTTCCGGAGTATCGGCATCCAGCACAAACATGCCGCGCGCCTTGGTGGAATATAGTGGCTTGAATACGGCGCTTTCATAAGCTCGTACGGTTGCCAGTGCGGCGTCCACATCCTCGGTCAACGTGGTTGGCGGCATCGGAATATCATGATTGCGTAAGGTCACGGTGCAACTCAGCCGGTCAATCAGTCGCAGGATATTCAGCGCCGGACTGAACACCCGCACCCCGGCCTGTTCGGCAATGCGTAACAACTCCAGCCGATCCAGTGCATTCGGGCTATAGGTCGCGCCGATTTTCTTGACGATCAAAGCATCGAATTCGCACAGGTTATAGTCCTGGAAATACAAACAACCCGTCTCCAGATCCAGCCATACCTGCTGCATATCAATGACCAGCCGAAAGCCTGTTTTTTCTTGCACAGCATCGGCCAGCACTTCTGTGGACCATTGACCCGGCAAACCAATCACACCTATTTTAATCACCGAACAACTCCCTGACAGGTATCCTGTATTTCTTTGTTTTCTGCAAGTCTAACGCAATCACCTGACGTAACAAATAGTCCGCCCTGAGAAACATTCGTGTGGCCATGGATCGATCCAGAATAAAGCGCGTTGAGGTCACAAAGGAGCGCGCCAGACCCAGCGCCAGTCGAATTTCAAATGTGTGGTCGTTTTCTGCTGCGGCAAAGCGCCGCGCAACATGATAAAAATCAACAACCTGCTTGCGAATTTTACGGCGAATCGGCGCATCCAGCACCTGCAAACGATAGTAAGACACCATCAATACCGATACATCCTGCACATAATCCATATGCGTCGAGCGATGCAGATCAATAAAATGAATGTGGTGGCGACGGGCGTCATAGATAATATTATCGACATTAAAATCGCCGTGAATCAGCACGCTAAAGGGTGGAGCCAGCTTCTTCTCGATTTTTTCAGCTGCTTTTAACAGCGCCTCGAAACTGCCAAGCGGCGTGCCGCACAGACGCATATCCTCCCGGCGAAAAGTCGGGTGAATGGCATACACATCGGCCAGCCGTTTGCGCGCTTGCGCCATAAATCTGGCCGCTACAGGCTTTTTTCTGCGTGTCTCATGCCATACCGAATAGAGGGTATCGGCGAGCGCATGCATGGATGCTGTCATCGCCTGCATCGATTCATGCAACACCACATGCTCAAATGTCATGCCCTGCAGATGCTCAATCAGCAGCGCGGCTGAATCCCCTCTCTTTTTATAGCACAGAATTTTTGGCGCAACACCGGGCACCAGACGGTGCCAGCGCTTTACCCCGTCCAGCTCCTCTTTCAGTTTGCGCTTCTCGCCACCCTTAAAAATAGCCAGCTGCTCATCCTGATTGCTGTCGGTATAATTGATCGCTGAAATTGCGCTGCCCGAACGGGTTTCCGCCACCGTTCTGATAATCACATCATCCATGCGGGCGTCATCTACCCAGTCACTGACCGTATCCTGTATCGAGCGCAGCCGCTGCAGATCCATCGGCTGGCCGATATTGGTGGAAATAATCGCTTCGCTGATTTTGAGCAGCATATCGCCCATCTGCTTGATGCTGTAAGCCACAAACAGCCCGGTCACCAGATCGTCCGTATATTTCTGACGTTTCAATTGACGGGTCATTTTTTTCAACAGTTGTTGATAATGCATATCCAGACGCGTTACAAGCCGGCCTGGCGTCAAGGCCAGTTCGCTATCGTTATTGAGCAGGGCAGCCTCAATCACATCGATGCTTTTCGCCACCAGATAGAGCAGGGGGAGGTAGTCGGCCAGACGCAGTTTGTGCGATGCACGCAGGTTTTTAAGCTGGTGGATGCAGTCTCGTGACAGATCGGTCATGCGCTCCAGATCAGCTGCAATGGCCGCCACAGAACGCATACGCATCGCCCCGGATGTATGTGCGTTAGCCGCATCCGAATCAGCACCCGAATCAGAACCACACTGACGGGACATCTGTTCGGCGCAGCTGTTCTGAATGCGTAAGGTCAGATTATGGGCATAACCACGGCGACTTAATATCCGTTTCATCGCACCGGGCGACTCATATTCAAAGCAGGTTTGCAGGTATTGCTGCTGCGAACTCACTTCAACCAGTAAAAATTTCAGATTATCCTGAATCGTTCGGGGCAATGACATGGCAGCGCTGAATTATGCCTGTGTCGGATGAAACTTTTTTTTGACAAACGACAGATATTTCAGTTGCCATGACTGCGACAGAGAGCTCTGCGCCACAATCCTGAATTGTCCGCCTCTTCTCAACTCCGCCAGGGTCAGGGTATTGCCCCATACGCAGCCCGAATCCAGACCGAGAACATGCGACTGATCGGTCACCAGCCCTCTGGCCGCCCAGTGACCATAGACGACATGCGTATCGGGTCGCCATTTCGCCCACTTATGCGAAAACCATGCTTTGTCACGAAAATTACTGCTATCGCCAGTGCGCACATTCCAGTTAAATAAACCGTCACTGGTGCAATAACGGGTGCGGGTCATCACCGCAGTCGCAAACAGCAGCCGCAACGGATCACCCTTGTGCGGTTTGCGGGTCGGAAATTTCACATGGTGCAGTTGCAGGCAAAATTCTTTCCAGTGTACTCCGCGTAGTTCCGCTTCAATTTTCCGGGCCCGTTTCAAGGCTTTTTTCAGTGTCCAGTGTGGATGCAGACCGGCATGCACCATGCACCACCGTAATTTTTCATCATAGTGCAGCATCGGGCGAAAACGCAGCCACTGAATCAGATCATCGCAATCCGGCGCCTCTATCACCTGCATGAGGGTATCGCGATGATAATTCGAACCGCCCGCAGCCAGCTCCAGCAGGTGCAGATCATGATTACCCAGCACACACACGCAGGCATCGCCCAGTCCTTTGAGAAAACGTAGCGTTTTCAATGAATCCGGGCCACGATTCACCAGATCGCCGACACACCAGAGCGTATCTTTGCCGGGGTTGAATTTTACTTTCTTAAGTAATTTTCTCAGCGGCTTGTAACAGCCCTGAATATCTCCTACCGCATAAACAGCCATCGTCCTGTCCTAATCGTCTGTATCCAATGCAGACAGCAGGTCAGGGATAAACGCGATCAGCTCAGCCACCATAATGGTGAAATCGGCATCGAAACGACTGGCTTCATCATCCGCCGATTCACTCGCTTCGTCAACAATAGCCGAATCAAAACGCATGCGCCGAATCGACAAATCTTCCTGTAACACAAACGACAAATGCTCGTGCCAGTTCATGGCTAATTTTTTGACCCGCCGACCCGATGCCACATGCGCCCGCACCTCTTCCGAAGAAACATCAATATATTTACACCGCACGGTTCCTTCTGCTCCCTCGCCGGCCTGCAGTTCGCACTCATCTTCCAGCGTAAATCCTTCCGGCCATGCGTCATCCTGCATGATCCAGCGCGTCATGGCCGATTCCGGCGACTCTGCCGTTGCCGGCAAGACAACATTCAAGGTTCCCAACGTCTTGCGCAACACTTCAATCAACTCTTCAGACTTTTTAGCGCTGGCCGCATTGACAATCAGCCAGCCCTGTTCTGGCAGAATACAGGCATAAGTGTGACTGGCCCGCACCAGCGCTCTGGGCAATAATTGCTGCAACACCTGATCTTTAATATCGTTTTTTTCCTTGCGCCCGACCGTACGTCCGGCCTCCTGTTCAATCTTGAATACCTCGTCGGCCACCTGCTCGCGCACCAGGGATGCCGGCAGCACCTTGTCTTCACAACGCAGGCAGATCATCAGTGCGCCACTGGTTTCATGTACCAGCATCTGGCCGCTGCGCCCTAACGGCTTGTCCCAGCCCTCGCAGGCCATTTCCATCTGCCCACAAGCCCGTGCCTTGCGCCCCTCCAGCTTCTCGTGTAACTGCTGAGAGGTGAGTTTGAACGCATCTTCAAATTGATAAAACTGTATATTTTTAAACCACATGGATAGAAAATCCTTTGTAAACATTAGATTGAATTTGGAATATAAACGATGGTGACAATGTGCTATCCTGTCGCTACAAAACGATCTTCATAAACCGTTCGCAACAGAATGCTCTTAAAAAGCAGTGGCACAAGGTATCAAATTCCGGAATCAGCACAACCACGGAAACAGACACCATATTCATAGATTCCCCCTTCAACGTCTAATGCCGGGGAATAATCCTCGCTCCTTCCCTGTGATGATAGCCCTCGATATGGCCGATCTCATGCGCGATGACACTGGCCAGTTCCGCTTCGCTGCCCACTGTCTCCAGCACCTTGCTATGGAAACAGTTCAATTGTAGCGCAACCGGGGCTATAGTTGAGTGATGAACGCGCCAACCACCAATGCGATTGCTTTTCACAACTCTGCGCCCGGCACGCTCGGCGTGGAGATGGAGTGGATGAGCGTGGACGCAGATTCAGGGCAACAGATTCCCGCTGCGCCCGATGTATTCGCTGTGATTGGCGACACGCCGCGCATCAAACCGGAACTGTTCACCTCGATTATTGAAATTAATACGGATATTCATACCGGCACTGCCGCCGCAATGGAACAACTACGCAAGCTATATGCCGAAGTGGATACGGTGTTGGGCGAGCAACATGCCGCACTGCTGAGTTCCTCAACACACCCGTTTTCGCACTGGCGTGAGCAACAGGTCAGCGATGATCCGCGCTATGCCCGGCTGCTACAACGCCTGTGCTGGGTGGCGCGCCGATTCAACATTTGCGGCATTCACGCCCATATCGGCATGCCCGATGGCGACACATGCATTGGAGCCATGAATCAATTGCTGCCGATTATGCCGGTATTTTTGGCGATCTCGGCCAACTCCCCCTTCTGGCACGGTGAAAAAACCGGCCTGATGTCCAGCCGCATCAAGATTTTTGAGGGTTTAAGTCAGGGCGGCATGCCGTTTTACTTTAGCGACTGGCAGGATTTTGAGCATTGCGCCGCCCGCCTGATGGCCACCGGCAGCATCGATTCGGTGCGCGACATCTGGTGGGAAATGCGCCCCCATCCTGATTTCGGCACGCTGGAAATACGTATTGGCGATATGCCGGGCACATGTGCTGATACAGCCGCCTATATCGCCTATGTCCGCGCCGAAGCTATGGCGGCAATCACGCATGATCCACATGCCAAAGTTCACCCCTCGCTGATTCGGGAAAACCGCTGGAGAGCTTGTCGTTACGGCATGCACGCCACCATGATTGATCCGTTCAGCGAGGAGTTGATACCGGTACTTGACTGGCTCGAGCAGCGGCTCGATATACTAGCCAAACAGGCGGTTGATACGGATGAACTGGCTATCGTAGCCGAGCGCGTTGCGCACTGGCGGACAGACGGCGGCGGTGCGGACATACAACGTCACATCTATGATCATTCGGGGAATTTTTCACAGATGGTCAAAGCATTACGTGATCAGGATGGATGGAGCCGCCAATGCCAATAAACCTGAATGACAACCTGAACGACAACCTGAATGACAGTCTTAACTACAGAGGCAACGAAACCGCCGGAGGCACCCGGGCCGTGGCCGGACAATTAACAGATGCGATCAGCGCCATCATGCCTGATGTGGTGCGGATGCGCCGTCATCTGCATCAGCATCCGGAACTATCCGGGCATGAACAGCAGACGGCAATGCTGGTGGCCGACCAATGTCGGGAACTGGGGCTGAAGGTGCGCCAGGACATTGGCGGTCATGGTCTGCTGGCCTGCCTGAAAATTGCCGCTGACAAACCGTGGATAGCGTTTCGGGCTGATATGGATGCGCTGCCTATTGCCGACGCCAAACAGCGTCGCTACACCTCATCTGTCGATGAAGTCTCGCACAGTTGCGGTCATGACGCGCACACGGCCATGCTGCTCGGTGTGGCGCGGCTGCTGAGCCAGTTCAAGCAGAACCTGCATCACAATATCGCCTTTATTTTCCAACCGGCTGAAGAGACCTGTCAGGGCGCCTCGGAGATGCTGCGCGATGGGCTGTTCAGGGATTTCCGGCCGCAACAGATTTACGCCCTGCATGTCTATCCCTACCTGCCGGCCGGATCGATTGGCTTGCGCCAGGGTGCGATGTGCGCCGCCGCCGATATGTTCGACGTTGAAATCAAGGGGCGTGGCGGTCACGCAGCCAGGCCGCATGAATGCATTGATGTGGTGCTGGTCGCCACCCATATTATTCAGGCGCTACATCAGATTGTCGGGCGCAGGGTCAATCCCCTGCACCCCGCTGTCCTGACCGTTGGCCAGATTCACGGCGGTCATGCCGGCAACGTGATTCCCGAACGCATCTGCTTTTCAGGCACCTTCCGCAGTCTGCACCCTGAAGTGCACGAAGAGATTCGTACCCGTATGGATCAGATCATCCGGAAAACGGCCGAGGCCTGGGGTGCCACATCCCGTTTTACGCTGAAACAGGCGACACCGGTGCTCAGCAATGACGCAATGTTGCTGACGCAATCCCGAGGCATATTCAGGCATATGATACCCGACATCCAGCTCATCGAGATCAATGAACCATCCATGGGCGGCGAGGATTTCGCCGAATTCCTGCACGATATCCCCGGCTGCCTGTTTCGCCTGGGCACCGGCAGCGGGCCTGAAACGCGCTATCCCCTGCATCACCCCTGTTTTGACATCGATGAATCATCCATGTCCGCCGGCATGGCCGCCTTTGCGGCACTGGCCTTGCAGCGCGGTTAATCACCCGCTAAGTGTATTCGTGGTTCGCCCTTGACCTTGCTCTGTTCTTTTCTCATACAATCCAAACCTTTAAGCGAACCGCGAATGGACGCGAATACACGCAAATAAAAGCAACACCTTGAACCAAAAAAAGAGCCAGCCCGTTAGGACTGACCCTTTGTTTTGTTGCTATTACTAGCTTTTATATGGTGCGCCCAGATGGACTCGAACCATCGGCCCACGGATTAAAAGTCCGCTACTCTACCAACTGAGCTATAGGCGCATTTTGAAGAGGCGCGAAGTTTCACAATTTCGGCGTCGCTGTCAAACGATTTTCTTTTGCATCCATCTGTACTGCAATGCTTTTGACCTTTAAAAAGCCGACTCAATCGTTTGGAAAAACAACATCCAGAACGCTTTCAGGCGGCCGTCCAACCGCAGCCCTGTTGCCTTTCACCACGATCGGACGTTCGATCACGATGGGATGCGCCACCATCAAGGCAATCGCCTCGGCACGCGACAGCGCCTTGCCCTGAAAGTGCTCCCTGTATTCGGATTCACCCTTGCGCATCAATTCATCCGGTTGCTTGCCTAATATGGTCAGAACTTGACCCAGCTCAGCTTCACTTGGCGGCGTTTTCAGATATTCGATGATTTCGGGCGTGATACCGCGCTCCTGTAGCAGCGCCAGCGTGGCTCTGGATTTGGAACAGCGTGGGTTATGATACATCGTAACAGTCATATAATCTCCTTATGATAACTTCTTTACGAAGTTATCCATTGCAACGCGGCATATTTCAACATGAGACGCTTGGTGCCGGCGCGTCTGAATTGCACCGTGATGCGTGCGGCATCGCCAGCACCTTCCAATGCCAGCACCACACCCTCGCCGAAACTCGGGTGCATCACATTACCGCCAATATGGACGCCGGTTTGTGCTTCAGATACAGCAGCGTGCATGGTTGGTTTATGATCCTGATGCAGCATGTTCTTTGGCAGGTTTTTGATAAAGCGGCTGGGTTGGGGGTAGTGCGTTTCACCATAAAATCGGCGCTGACGAGCGGAGGTGAGCAGCACATGCTTGCGTGCTCGCGTGATACCGACATAAAGCAGCCGTCGCTCTTCAGCGATGCCGGACTCTCCCTCATCGAGCGAACGCTGATGCGGCAACAATCCCTCTTCCACGCCGGGCAGTACGACGCAATCAAACTCCAGTCCCTTGGCCCGGTGCAGACTCATCATGCTGACGGCGTCATCCTGCTGTTCATTGTCACTGCCGCGTATCTCTTCGCTGCTTTGCAATAACGCCGCCCGATCCATGAATTCCACCGGCGTCAGCCCCTGCCCCAGCGATATTTCAATATAATCCTGCAAGGTGCGGATATTATCCAGTCGCGATGCTGCTTCGATTTCGCCCATGGCTTTCAAACTGTCCAGATAACCGATGCGCTCCAACA
>Ga0256829_1002010_pt1 | contig 15703 bp, 12 predicted proteins | sample 131447metaG_FD_185979 | JGI IMG/M metagenome (GOLD analysis project Ga0256829, IMG submission 185979) | Hydrothermal vent microbial communities from Lau Basin, Pacific Ocean - 131-447 | ecosystem: Environmental > Aquatic > Marine > Hydrothermal vents | place: Pacific Ocean: Lau Basin | collected...
GGTAACACGACCATCGCGGTTGATCAGTCAGGTAATGGCGGCGCGGGTGGTTCCACTGATATCGCGGTGCTGGAAGGTGTTACAGGGCTTGATCTTGATCTGGCTATTAAGACAGACACGATGGTGTAACGCGGCCTTTTAAATGTTATAACAAACCGCCTTTTAGGTACATTATGTTTCTGTAAGGTGGTTTGTTTTATGAATGCTGTTTTGTAGTGGAAATACAATCAAGGCGAATAAGGTCTTGATTTTAGGTATAAAAACAGGCATAAAGAACCGGAATGGGTTCTGACAAAAAATAATACTTTTTTAATAAAAAACGAATATCTTTAGAGTAACTTTTGAGAGGTAAAGACTGTGATTTTGAGTAAGAGAATGCGTCGACTGTGTCTATCTACGGCAGTATCCGCACTATTGGTTTTTGGCGCTGATACAGCGTTTTCCCAAGAAAATAATCATAAAATCGATACACTTCGCGACGCTGTTGCAGTTGGTGTGGCGACAAACCCTGAATATGGTGTGGTCGCATCAAGCCGAAGAGCGACTGATGAAGAATTGGAGCAGGGCGAAGCACTGTTTTTACCTTCTGTTGATTTGAACGGTGAAATTGGTTTTGAACATACGGATGACATAGGTACACGAAGCGGTTCCGGCCCGAATGAAGAAAATTTGGTGCGTAGAGATATCGGCCTGACATTAACACAGATGTTATTTGACGGTTGGGAATCTCATTACGAAGTAAAGCGTCAGGAAGCACGTGTTCTTTCATCGGCGCAGCGTGTTCGTGAAACCGCGGAACTTGTTGGCTTGAGCATCGTTGAATCTTATCTTGAGGTGTTACGTCAGCGTCAATTGCTTTTGATCTCTCGTGAAAATGTTGCAGAACACATGAATATTCTTGAGCAAATTCAAGACGGTGTCAGCGCAGGGCGTTCAACAAGAGCAGACGGCGAACAGGCGAAAGCACGATTGGCTGCTGCGAAAGCGACAGAGTCCAGCACTTTGGAAGCGTTACGCATTGCACAAGCACAATACAGAAGAGAAGTAGGCGATGCGGCCGGCGACCTTCAACTTCCTGTTATTCCATTTGAATCTTTGGAGCAAGATGTCGATCAGGAAGTGCGCTCTACTTTGGCGCACAGCCCGACTTTGGACATCTTTACAGCAGATATCGAAGTCGCATATGCGGAAGCGCAAGGCACAAAATCAACACAATATCCTCAGCTTGACTTGCAGTTAAATGCAAGAACAGGAAATGATATTGGCGGCGTTGATGATGAAGATTCAAGCGCGTCGGCGTTGTTGGTTTTGAACTGGAACCTATATCGCGGTGGTGCGGATGTTGCGCGTGCACGTGAATTTGTTCATCGTCATCAACAGTCAAAAGAATCTCGCGCAGAAGCAGCGCGTGCGGTTGAAAATGATGTGCGTCAAACATGGGCGAGCATGATTTCATCAGGTGAGAGAGCATCTCAGTTCGCTGCGCAGGCTGCTGCGAATGTTGAGGTTGTTAAAGCATATAAAGATCAATTCAGCATCGATCGTCGTACACTTCTTGATGTACTTGATGCGCAAAACGAATTGTTTGTGTCTCGCAGTAATACGGTAAACTCAGAATTCTTAGAAATGCTGGCTGTGTATCGTTTGCTTGCACTTAAAGGGCACTTGCTTCCATCCTTGGGTGTGGAGTATCCTCGTGAAAGTGTTGTCGATGCCGACGAAAAATGGTCTTACAAAGAACAGCAGAAGGCGCGATAACCTATCTTTGTAACGTTCTGTAACGAAATTGAGATCAGGTGACCAAAAAGACTGCCAAAGCGACAAATGAGTCGTCAAAAAAGGCGAATAAAGAACATAAGGAGAGCCCTCCCGAGAAGGAGGGCCTTTCTGTTGCTCAGGGGCAGGAAATTTCCGAAGATTCACGGAATAAATCTGCGGAAGGCTGGGCCTTACAGGCTGATCGTATGGCGATACACAGTCCATTGGTTGAATGCCTAAGATTAATGGCGGGGCATTACGGGCGTCGTTCCAGCGCCGCATCATTGACCGCAGGCTTGCCTATACCGCCAACCGGTCTGACCCCTGCGTTATTTATTCGCGCGGCAGAACGTGCAGATTTACAGGCAAAACTTGTTGAGCGCGCACTGGAAGGGTTGGCTATCTCTGCCAATTTACCGTGTGTATTGGCCTTGGAAAATAATCAGTCGTGTATTTTATGGCAGGTACGCCATCCAAAAGGCTATGAGCCCAAAAAGAATAAAGATAATCAAATCGAAGTGCATCCAAAAACCCAGCTTTTGGTACAATTCCCTGAGACATCAGATGAAAAACAAGCCATCACAATTGAAGAATTAGCACCACTTTATACAGGGTATGCATTCTTTATCAGGCCGACAGCACGAAGCGATGAACGGGCGGGCCCCGCGGAAATTGATACAGGGCGTGATTGGTTCTGGGCGACTTTTTGGAAGAATAAAACGCTGTACACTGAGGTAATCGTCGCGGCGATGATGATTAACCTGTTCGGTTTGGCCAGTTCTATTTTCATTATGAATGTTTATGACCGTGTTGTTCCAAACAGTGCATTCGATACGCTTTATGCCATGTCCTTTGGGATTGCCATTGTTTTTATTTTCGATTTCATACTCAGAAACTTGCGTGCGCATTTTCTGGATCATGCGGGGCGTCGGGCAGATGTAAAGATTTCTGCTATGCTTTTTGAACAAATTATGGGCATGACAATGACTGCCAGACCGCCGAGTGCAGGGGTTTTGGCAAGCAACATGAAGGAATTCGAAACGTTGCGTGACTTTTTCACGTCTGCGACGATGGTGGCATTAATTGACTTGCCGTTTATTTTTATTTTTATCGGTGTGATTGCCCTGATCGGCGGGCCTATTGCGTTTGTGCCTTTGGCTGCGATTCCCTTGATTGTGGGGATGGGATTTTATTTGCAAAAACCTTTGCAGAAAGTAACCCGTGAGTCGATGCATGAAAGTGCGCTTAAAAATGCGCTATTGTTTGAGACAATTATCGGATTGGAAACAATTAAGGTTCAAGCCGCAGAAGGGCACACGCAAAGAAATTGGGAAGAGCTGACGGAAAAGGCGTCGCGTACATCTGTTAAGTCAAGGCAACTTTCGGCGTTTGCACAAAACTGGGCCGTTTTCATTCAGCAACTCGCCAGTGTCGGCATTGTGTTTGTTGGTGTGTTTATGATTGCGGATGCCCAAATTTCCATGGGTGCGTTGATCGCATCTGTCATTCTTTCGGGGCGTATTATGGGGCCGCTTGCGCAGATTGCGGGGTTGATGACGCGCCTAAATCAATCAAAAGAGGCTTTGGCCCAACTTGATGATTTGATGAAAAAACCCGTTGAGCGCCCGGCAGGAAAGCATTTTGTTTCCTTGCCACACATTAAGGGCCGCGTTGAATTCCGTGACGTCGTGTTCAGCTATCCGGGGCAGGAAGTTCCGTCAGTTAATAATATGAGCTTTGTGATAGAACCGGGTGAGCGCGTCGGAATTATCGGGGCTGTCGGCTCCGGTAAAACCACAATTGAGCGCCTCTTGCTTAATTTGTATGAGCCAACATCCGGCTCTGTGCAAATTGATGGTACTGATGTTCGTCAAATTGATCCCGGTGACCTGCGTCGCAATGTTGGGGCTGTTCAACAAAGTCCGCAGCTTTTCTTTGGGTCTGTGCGTGATAATGTCACAATGGGGCATGAAATGGCGCCTGACAGATCTGTTCTGCGAGCTGCAGAGATATCGGGCGTGATGGAATTCCTAAAAGATTCATCGGCAGGGCTGGACACACAAGTCGGGGAACGCGGTGAAGCATTATCAGGCGGGCAACGTCAGGCCGTCGCGATTGCGCGCGCGTTGTTATACGATCCGCCTGTGTTAATTTTGGATGAGCCGACCGCGTCTATGGACCCGGCATCGGAAAACAGGCTGCGCAAACGTTTGCACAAGCTTTGTGAAAACCGTACGACAATTTTGATTACGCACAAGGGCGCAATGTTAACCTTGGTTGATAAATTGATCCTGATTGACCGTGGGCGCATTGTTGCATACGGGCCAAAAGATGATGTGATCAGAAAACTGCAGGCGCGTGAATACGGAACGGCGGCGGAGAAAACAGATGTCTGATAAACCATCCCAAGCTTCGGAAGTGCAAAGCGTTAATAACCAAGGGGAATGGGGTGCCATTCGCCAGAATTGGGCCAAGGAAAAGGCCGATATCGTTCAGGCGCGCGCAGCGGTATTCTTTGACGCAGATGATCAAGTTCCGTTGTCGAAACATTTCCTTTTAGTCGCGATTGCTTCTTTCTTTCTTATATTTGTGATTTGGGCAAACCTGGCCACACTTGATGAGGTTACGCGCGGTGATGGAAAGATCATCCCCTCCAGTGAGGTGCAAGCCCTACAGAGCCTTGATCCGGGTATGGTTGATGAGTTTTTGGTCAAAGAAGGGGATTTCGTCACCAAAGGGCAGGTTTTGGTACGTCTTCGTGATATTGAGGCTGCGTCCGATTTAGGGGCAAACCGCGCGCGGTATTTAGGCCTTTTGGCATCCATTACACGCTTGCAAGCAGAGGCAGAAGGGAAAGAAACGCTGGAGTTTCCAGATGAGGTTAAAAAAGAATCTCCTAAAAGTGTTACAGAGGAAATGAATTCTTTCCGTGCAAACATGCTTCAGTTAGAAGGGCAGCAGCGCGTTTTACAAAAGCAGCTCACACAAAGAGAGCAGGAGTTAGATGAGCTCAATAGTCGTATTGGCGACCTTAAAGGCGTTATTCATTTGCAGCGTCAAGAAATGAACATGATTAAGCCTTTGGTTGAAAAGGGGTCTGCACCCAAGCTGGAGCTGTTGCAGTTGCAGCGTGGTATTAAAGAACGTGTATCGGAATTAAATGGTTTAACCTCTAGCTTGCCGCGCGCTAAGTCCGCGATTGAAGAGGCGAATGCGCGATTAAATGAGATTGAGCAAACAGCCAAAGCAGAAGCGCAAAAAGAATTGGCTGCGAAATTAAATGAACTGAACGAGATTAGAGAGCGTTTAAGCGGTTTGACCGAAATTAAGGTTCGTAAAGAGATTAAATCACCAGTGGATGGCACCATTCAGGAATTAACCGTAAATACTGTTGGCGGTGTCGTGCGCGCAGGGGAAGACCTGATTAAAATCGTGCCTAAGGATGATCAACTAATCGTAGAGGGGCGTGTGAAGCCGTCTGACCGCGCGTTTATCTATCCCGGACAACCAGCCGTCATTAAGATTACGGCATATGATTTTTCGATTTATGGCGGTTTGAAGGGAGAACTATTAGATATCTCTGCAGATACAATCGAAGATGAAGAGGGCAACCCATTTTATCGTGTGCGCCTGCGTACACATGACACAGAGCTGCGCCGCAAAGGTGAGGTTCTGCCGATTATTCCGGGTATGGTGACCAGTATTGATATTCTGACAGGTCAGAAAACGGTTATGGAATATTTGCTGAAGCCGTTCATTAAGACGTTAGATAATGCAATGAACGAACGATAAAACAGAACTTTATGCGTTCACCCATTCTATCGCTTTTTCAAGATCCTTTTCTTTGAAGGCTTTCGTCTCTCCGGATAGGTTACTTTCGCTGATTTTACTTCTGAAAATTTCTGTTTCCGGAGGGTTAACCATGGCAAGTTTTTTGACTTTTTGACCAAACTTTACAGATGACAGCATATCTTCTTTCGCGGCGGCCTGCTCCCATCCTTTAAATTCACGGTAATAAATTAAAAGCCTGATCTCACCATATTTCTCTATCATGTCCTGCAACTTGGGTAAGAAGTTGTCTCGATAGCCTTCTTCTGAGATAGTTTTATCAACCTGCATGCAAAGAACACGGTCTGTTGTCTGAGGCATTACAATATTATATTTATCATTTTGATTGGTCATTGCTTTGCGCCTTTTTTTTTGAAAAATTAAAATTCTCCCTATTTCATTTCAAACATTATTTATATTTAAATTCAAGGAAAATCGGATTTTTCCTAAATATTTCATATATTTAAATCGCCTAATGTAAGTAAATGCTAAATTACTTTTTTGCTATATTTTCCGTATTTTTACGTTGAAAGAAGCTTGCAAATACTTACATAATGCGTTTCTTAATCATATATATACTTTGGAATGAAAAATGGAAAAGCGAAAGCCTATGTCACAAGAAATGATCACAATTACAATGCCCGATAATTCTACTCGTGAGTATGTGACGGGCACGACGGGCATGGACATTGCAAATGACATTTCCAAATCGCTGGCAAAAGCTTCTATTGCGATTAAGCTGAATGGTGAACTATCTGATCTGTCTCTACCGATTGAAGCAGACACATCTATTGAAATCGTAAAACGTAACGATGATGAAGCCCTTGAGATGATCCGCCACGATGCTGCGCATGTGATGGCTGAGGCGGTGCAAAATTTGTTCCCGGGCACGCAGGTAACGATCGGGCCGTCTATTGAAAACGGTTTTTATTATGATTTCGCACGTAATGAGCCTTTTTCAACCGAAGACTTTGACGCGATTGAAAAAGAGATGCGTAAAATCGTTGAGCGCGCATCGCCGTTTGAGCGCGAAGTGTGGGATCGGGAGGAAGCCTTAAAATATTTCCGTGATAAGGGCGAAATGTATAAGGCCGAATTGATCGAAGATTTACCCGAGACTGAAGATATTAAAATCTATAAGCAAGGTGAATGGCTGGACCTGTGTCGTGGTCCGCACATGCCGTCAACCAAGCAGGTGGGAACAGCCTTTAAACTTTTGAAGGTCGCAGGCGCATATTGGCGCGGTGATGCGAATAATGCGATGCTGACGCGTATATATGGCACGGCATGGCGTGATCAAAAAGAGCTGGATGCCTATCTGCACCAGTTAGAGGAAGCAGAAAAGCGCGATCACCGTAAGCTGGGTCAAGAAATGGATTTGTATCATTTCCAGTCTGAGGCGCAGGGATCTGTGTTTTGGCATCCGAAAGGATACGTCATTTATAACCAACTGGAAGCCTATATCCGTCGTCGTTTGAATACATGCGGCTATAAGGAGATTAAAACGCCGCAATTGATAGACAACAAATTGTGGGAGGCATCAGGCCACTGGGGTAAATACCGTGAAAATATGTTTGTCGTGCCTGATGAAATCCCAAGCGGTGAAGAGGGCGAACCTGTCGTTAGTGATAAAGCGTTTGATAAGCTGATGGCTTTGAAACCGATGAACTGTCCTGCGCATGTTCAGGTATTTAATCAAGGATTAAAGTCTTATCGTGATTTGCCGATGCGATTGGCGGAATTTGGATGCTGTCACCGAAATGAGGCGCATGGCGCGCTGCATGGTTTGATGCGTGTTCGTCAAATGACGCAGGATGATGCGCATATTTTCTGTACGGAAGATCAGATTTTGACAGAATCAATCGCATTTTGTTCCTTGGTTAAAGACGTCTATAAGGATATGGGCTTTGATGATGTGCGTGTGGTGCTGGCATTACGCCCCGAAAACAGAGCAGGCAGCGATGAGATTTGGGATAAGGCAGAAGATGGCTTGCGCCAAGCTTTGAACGAAGCAGGACTTGAATTTGAGGAAGAAGAGGGTGAAGGCGCTTTCTATGGCCCAAAGGTTGAGTACCATATTCGCGATGCGATCGGGAGAAGCTGGCAGTGTGGAACGTTACAGCTTGATTTCGTTCTTCCTGAGCGCTTGGATGCGTCCTATATCGGGGAAGATGGTAATAAACATCGCCCTGTTATGCTGCACCGCGCCGTTTTGGGAACTTTGGAGCGTTTCATCGGCATTATGGTGGAAAGTTATGCAGGAAAGCTGCCGCTTTGGCTGGCGCCGACACAATGTGTTGTGGCAACCATCACAGGAAAAGCTGATGCGTATGCACAAGAAGTCTATGATCAATTAATTGCGGCTGGTGTGCGCGCGGAGCTTGATATCCGTAATGAAAAAATCAATTACAAAGTGCGTGAGCATTCAGTACAGAAAGTACCGGTTATGTTTGTGGTTGGAGCACGTGAAGCAGAAGAAAAAACAGTTGCGATCAGACGTCTTGGGTCTAAAGCTCAAGATGTTGTCCAGGTGGATCAGGCTGTTCAAGACCTAACTGCTGAAGTTCAGCCACCGTTCTAGCTTCGCCAATTTTATAGATTGTAATATTTTGATCTTCTAAATCCGCGAGCACGGCCTCGCGGGTTTCTTTTGGGATGTCTTCCAAGATCAACTCATCATCCGCGCCAGCTTTTTGAATACCGAAGAATGCAATCGGCGTATCCATGAGTTCTTGCATAGAGAGCTGATAAACGGCGCGCCCACCCATAACACCTTTGAAAAATTCATCCGTCTCAAGGGCGCGTTGATAGGCATCTTCAACATCTTTTTCAGGAAATTCTGCTGTGCTTTTGACGAATTCCAAACGTTGCTTTGCGAGTTTCTTCGCCGATGCGTAATCACCTGCAGGTGCAGGTCTTTCGAAATCTTCGTGTCCTGCAGGGTTGAATGACCGTGATCCCACAATTTGTTGCATAACCGGACGATTGGATTGACGCGCTTTCTCAAGCTGTTCATTCAGATCACCGTTATATGGCTCTCTCAATAATGTTTGCTCTGTCACGCCTGCTATGGCTTCGCCATGCGCTGTTGCGTTATGGGCAAGGCCTGCAATATGCATGGCATCATGAAATTGGTTGCGCAGGGTCGGATCATCAAAATCATACAGGCCGTGTGTTTCGATGAACAATTCAATGGCATCACCCATTGTGAATTCTGTATCAATACCTGCATCCTCAAATGCATCTGCGGCACGCTCTTTGTTCAAAGCATTTTCACGCAGTTGGATATTCAGTTTATCCATGTAACTTAAATCACTCATAATCGTTTTCTTAGCATAAGCCCCGTTTTATATCCATAAAACAATGATATTACGGTGAGCTATATATTTCTGGCGCGAGACACAGGAAACCCTTGCAGAACAGCAAAAACAACCGTATTAATACTTTTCTAAGCAATTTATTTGATACTTTTAATGCGCAACTAAGAATAGGAGAAGCGACAATTTCTAGACCACAAAGACCAATGCCCCGAAAAGATGACGGGCCACGTATAAATTCTGACATCCGAGCTAATGAAGTTCGCCTTGTTGATTCCGAAGGGAATATGAAGGGAGTTGTCAAAATTGATGAAGCTTTGAAATTGGCTGAAGAAGAGGGACTAGATTTAGTAGAAGTATCTCCGAATGCTGAGCCTCCGGTTTGTAAAATACTGGACTACGGTAAATACAAATATGAGCAGCAAAAGAAAGCCAATGAGGCGCGCAAAAAGCAAAAGACAGTTGATGTCAAAGAAGTGAAGATGAGCCCGCGCATCGAGAAAAATGACTATGATGTCAAGATGCGTAATGCGACACGCTTCCTTAAGAGCGGCAATAAAGTAAAAGTTTCTATGCGTTTTCGTGGTCGTGAAATGGCGCACCAGGATATCGGGCGTGATTTATTTGCCCAGATGATCGAAGAGTTAGGTGAATTGGCGACAGTAGAGCTAAAGCCTAAGTTTGAAGGGCGTCAAATGATTATGATCTTGGCTCCTGCTTCGACATAAAATTGAATTCATATAATCTTTTTTAAAAGCGCGACGTTTCTGTTGCGCTTTTGTGTTTTTGCATCTGTGGCATAAAACTTGCTTTTAATAAATTGATGGCGTATCTCTTACACCTGATTTTCTTATGAATTAATTAGATAGGACAACCCCTATGATTCTTGACATTATTGCTGGCCTTATCATGCTTGCGTCGGTTCTGATTGCAATATTACGTGGATTTATACGTGAGGTACTAACCATTTTCGGTTTGGTTGGTGGTGCTGTGGCGGCCTATATTGGTGGGCCTTTGCTATCCCCGTATTATCAATCGTGGATGGGCGTAACAGAAGGGCAGGACGAGCCTGAGAAATTGCTGGATATGGTACCTTATCCCTTGGTGGCAGAGGTTTTGGCATATGCAACGGTCTTTATCGTTTTTGTGATTTTGTTGTCTATCTTAAGCCACTTTTTGGCTGAATCAGTGAAAAGTCTTGGCTTGGGCGCGGTGGATCGCACACTTGGTATGGTGTTCGGCATTGTACGCGGTGTTTTATTCCTTGGCCTGCTATATTTGCCGATCTATTACCTTGCCGGTGATGAGCAAAAAGAAGACTGGTCATTTTTACAAGACAGTAAAAGCCGTGTTTATCTGGAGGCAACATCTGAATGGATTGCAGGCTTCATTCCTGTGAATGAGGAAGATATTAACTTTGAAGAGACGAGCGAAACTGCGAATGCGGTTAATGATGCACGCAAAAAGTTAGAAGATATGAACTTATTGCAGAAATCTGACTCTGAACTGCAAGATCCTGAGGATCAGAAGCAGAAAGACGGATATACAGATGAATCACGGAGTGAAATGGACAAGCTTATTGAAGATGTAAGCACTGCTGAGGAAGACGGTAACAAGACGCTTTATAATGAATAATATAAGCTGCGGTTGAGTGTGGGCTATGCGTTACTGTAAAGGTCAACGCATTGGCCGTCTCCGTTACCATTTTCGTTGTTTTTGCTGTCGTCTTTGCGGTTTGCTTCAAGCTTTTTAAAGTACAGGTCGTTGATGTCGCCTGTGACGTAATCACCATTAAACACAGAGCAATCGAATTTTTGATCGCTGCCTTCTTGGTCGCTGGGGATGGCAGAACGGATCAGGTCTTCCAGATCCTGATAAAATAATTTATCTGCGCCGATTTCTTCGAGGATTTCCTGCTCTGTTTTATCATGAGCCACTAATTCGGCTTTCACGGCCATATCGATGCCATACACATTCGGGTATCGAATAGGCGGGGCAGCAGAAGCGAAATAGACTTTCTTTGCGCCTGCATCGCGCGCCATCTCAACAATTTTACGAGATGTCGTGCCGCGCACGATAGAGTCATCAACCAATAAAACATTTTTGTCTTTAAACTCCAGACCGATAGGGTTGAGTTTTTGTTTTACTGATTTTTCTCTCTCTGCCTGACCGGGCATAATGAACGTACGGCCGATATAGCGGTTTTTGACAAAGCCTTCACGGAATTTTACATCCATTGTATGTGCAAGCTCCATGGCGCATGGGCGGCTGGATTCAGGAATTGGGATAACAACATCAATATCGTGATCCGGAAATTCACGCATGATTTTTTGTGCAAGATATTCCCCCATGCGCACGCGTGCTTTGTAGACGGAACTGCCGTCTAAAATAGAGTCAGGTCTTGCGAAATAAACATGTTCAAAGATACATGGGGTATGTTCTCTGGAATCGTCACAGACTTTTGTGTGGAGCGTACCGTTATGTTCAATGTAGATGGCCTCACCGGGTTTTACATCACGTTCCACTTCAAAGCCCAAAGCATCTAGGGCGACACTTTCAGAGGCAATCATATATTCAGTCTTGCCTGTGTCAGGGCATTTTCGTGAACCGTAAATAAGGGGTCTGATCCCATGGGGGTCACGGAAGGCAAGCATGCCATAGCCTGAAATCATTCCAACAACCGCATATGCACCGCGACATCTTTGGTAGAGTTTTTCAATAGAGCTGAAAATATCCTGAGGCTCAGGTTTTAATTTTCCAAGCTGTTGAAGTTCATGCGCGACAATATTCAGGAGGACTTCTGAGTCTGAATTTGTGTTTACATGGCGCAGATCAGTTTTGAAAAGGTCTTGCGTTAATTCATCTTGATTTGTCAGGTTTCCGTTATGACCTAAAACAATCCCGTATGGGGAATTAACGTATAATGGCTGCGATTCCGCTGAGCTGGCTGTACCAGCAGTCGGGTAACGGACATGGGCGATACCGATATTGCCCCGAAGGTGTTTCATATGCTCTAGGGTGAAGATATCACGAACCATGCCGTTGCTTTTGCGAAGGAAGAACTTTCCCTTATCTTCGGTTACGATGCCTGCAGCATCTTGTCCGCGATGTTGCAAAATAGTCAGCGCATCATAAAGGTCTTGATTAACGGGGGAGTAAGCAAAAATTCCAACAATGCCGCACATGCGATTATCTTTCTTATGCAAATATGCACCTTAAAGTGAATTGACAAAATATGAGGTAATGAGCGGATTTTCAAGAAAATTATTGTCTTTTGGTATTTCTATTATCAGGCATAAAAAAAGCGTTACATTTTTTGTAACGCTTTTCTTTCAAATACTTATCCTAAAGGTTAGGCGGCTTTGCTTTTTGTCGTCTTTTTAGGTTTACTTGTTGTCTCATTCGCCACGGCAGGAGTCATCTCCAATGTACGCGTTGGGAACGGAATTGTAATACCGTCTTTATCCAATGCTTCTTTTACGGCTTTGATCGTATCGATTTTCAAACCGAAGACATCAGATGTTTGTGACCAAATACGAAGAGTAATGTCCACAGAGGAATCACCCAAGCTTGTGACCATGATTTGTGGTGTTTTGCCATCTGTCTGAAGAATGCGTTCTTCCTTTTTGATCGCCTTTTCGATGGTTTTGAATGCCTTGTTGATATCATCGCCATAGCTGATCCCGAAAACAATGTCCTGACGACGTGTTTTGTTTCTTGAGAAATTCTCGATCTCAGTGTTCCACATTTTGCTGTTTGGCACGAAAATATAAATGTTTTCAACAGTAGAAAGTTCAGTGACGAACAGGCCAAGTGATTTAACCGTTCCTTTTACAGATCCGCAAGATACGAAGTCACCGACGTTGAACGGACGTAAAATCAGCAGCATAACACCGGCGGCTACGTTGCTGAGTGTCCCTTGCAAGGCCAAACCAATCGCAAGACCGGCGGCACCAATAACAGCAAGCAAGCTGGCTGTTTGGACACCGAATTGTGTCAGTACCATTACCAATGCGATAGCAAGAATCGCATATTTTGCCATTCCTCCAAGGAATGACTTTAATGTTTCATCAAGTTTTTTGATTTTTTGAATAGCCTTCTTGGCTTGATTACCCAAAATCCACCCTACGATTAGAATAATTCCGGCGATAACGACATTGCTTGCAATATCAATTAGGTAGGTCGTACTGACATCTATATCCATAACTTGCCCTCTTTTTGTTAAAAGTTTAGAAATATATGTGGCGATTATTAGACGTGTTGTTTGGTTTTCGCAAGGAAAAGACTAAAATTTCCTAATTTTAGGCATAATTCCACCGCAATTTTTTGCTAATTTGTTATAGTGAATGAGGTTATGTAAGTGAATATTTGAGCAACTTATTTTTGTGTTATCAAGGAGTGTGCACAATGTTTACTAAGTCAGAAATTAAAGAAAATCTGTTAGGATGCTTCGAAATTGCGATTTTTATGCGAAGGGGTGTCGGGCGGTTTCGTGATACTAAAGTAACGGCTGTTAAGTCGTTGGTTATTCCTTTGGTTTTGACCCCAATTGTCGTTATTCTGATGGTGATGGTGTCTCAAGATTTCGCCACCGAAGTTTTGATTCCTCTGCATGTCGGCCGCATCATTTTAACCATGATGATTACGTGGGCTATCGTTTATTTGTTGTCAAAACACTTTAATCGCGATCAATATTTTTGGCGTTTCGTTACAATTTCTTGTTGGGTGGATATCATAGGATTCCTTTTGTTATTGCCGATTGTTATTGGCGTTATGACTGGCTATGAGTTTTCAGTTTTTGAATCTTATGCACTATTCAGCGGCATAGTCGGCTATGTTTATGCGGCATTTATAGCAACGCATGTCTTAAAGCTTCCTTGGGAATTAGGCGGCTTTGTGGCGATCGTCAGTATGGGCGTTAGCGAGAATATGATAGACTTCACCGTATATTTACGTGATAGTTTTGCATATTCCGTGTAAACTATAAATTGTAGTAAGCATTTATAGTTGGAGGGCGCAATGATCAGTAAAGGTGAGTTAACGCAAAATCTACGCGGTTGTTTGGAAATTTTCCTTTTTATGCCAAAAGGAATAGAGCGTTTTGATATAACGCGTGCAAAAGCCATACAGTCGTTTTTTATTCCGCTGGCTTTATTACCATTTATATTGATGATCGTCGTGAATATGAATGATGAGTTTTCTCCGACACTGATTATTTCCCTTAATCTTTTGCGTATTTTCCTGTCGATTATATTGTTTTTAACGGCTGTTTATTTCTTGGCTAAACAGTTTGACCGGCAAGATCATTTTTACAAATTTATCCAAGTCTCAAATTGGTTGAATATCAACGCGTTATTGTTGGCCATGCCGATCTTAATCGGAATGGCGAGCGGTGTGCCATCAGATGATTTTGAGGTTTATGCCGTGTTTTGTGAGATAGTAGGGTATGTTTACAGTGCGTTTGTTATCACACATTGTTTCAGATTACCCTGGGAAATGGGCGGTTTCATTGCGATCGTCGGTTTGGCGATCAATGAAAATCTGTTTGATTTATCAAATTACGCGCGTGATATGCTTGCGGTCTCTGTGTAAGTAAAAATTGACTTACGCATAAGGGTTTTTACTGGCCTTGACGATCAATCGGATCGGCACGCCCGTAATGCCGAAATCTTTTCGTATTCCGTTAATCAGGTATCTTTTAAAAGAATCCGGTAGCTCTTTCGGCCTAGAGACCCAGAGCGCGAATGTAGGCGGGCGGGTTTTAATCTGAGTGATATATTTAAGGCGGTTATGACGCCCGTTTACCAATGGAGCAGGGTTTTGTGATTCCATGCCCGCAAGCCACCTGTTCAGGCCACCTGTCGGTACGCGCATATTCCATATTTCATAGGTTTGCATGGCTTTATAGAACAGCTTATCGATGTTTTTTCCGCTAATTGCGGAAATCGTCGCAAATTGAACACCGCGAATTTGCGCAAGAGAGTGCGAAAGTTTGTGCTTGATATCTTCCAGCACCTCAGAACGCCCCTCAACAGCGTCCCATTTATTAACCGCAATAACCAGGGCGCGTCCTTCTTCAATCACATGTTGTGCAATTTGCAGGTCTTGTTTCTCGAGGAGGGCATTACCATCAACCACAAGAATGACAATTTGCGCCAAACGAATGGCACGAAATGAATCTTCGGTCGACATGCGTTCGATCTGGTCGACAACTTTTGATTTTTTACGAAGACCCGCAGTATCTACAAGCTTGAATTGGCGCCCCTCATAGGTCCAGTCTACTGCGATGGCATCACGGGTTATGCCTGCTTCGGGGCCTGTCATGACGCGCTGTTCTTCGACAATTGCATTCAAAAGGGTGGATTTCCCGACATTCGGGCGGCCGACTATGGCTATTTTTATCGGCTTTTCCGGATCATCTTCCTCTTGTTCAAAAACATAATCCTCCAGCCCTTCAATCTCATCCAGATTGGGCAGTCTTTCTCTCTCGTCATCTTCGGTAGAAAAGTCATCCTCTTCCTCAGGGAAGTAGTCTTTCATGGCGTCAAACAAGTCATCAAATCCCACGCCATGTTCCGCAGACATCACAACCGGGTCGCCATATCCAAGGCTATATGCTTCGCCAACACCGCTTTGTGTATTGCGTTGGTTTTCACATTTATTAACGACAAGGATGACAGGTTTTTTCTGTTTTCTTAAAAAGGCCGCGAAATGTTCATCTGCAGGCGTAACACCGTCGCGCCCGTCTATGACGAATATTAACAATTCGGCTCGATCCAAGGCCGCTTCGGTTTGCCTGC
>Ga0256829_1002011_pt1 | contig 15702 bp, 10 predicted proteins | sample 131447metaG_FD_185979 | JGI IMG/M metagenome (GOLD analysis project Ga0256829, IMG submission 185979) | Hydrothermal vent microbial communities from Lau Basin, Pacific Ocean - 131-447 | ecosystem: Environmental > Aquatic > Marine > Hydrothermal vents | place: Pacific Ocean: Lau Basin | collected...
TGATGAGATTTTTATTGCCTTTTTTCTTTTTAAAAAAAATTAATCTCACGCCAAATATATTTCATTTTGGTTTGTTTCTTTCAATCATATCAGCCATACTTTTTTACTTTAGTATCCAAAATTTTTACTATTTTATCATTCCAAATATCCTCTTAGGAGTATCATTTGGATTAATGCTTCCATTTGTAGAAACATACGCACTTGGATTTCTAAAAAAAGAAAGATTTGGAAAATCAAGGCTATATGGCTCACTTGGCTTTATGTTTTGTGGCATAATTCTAGCACGAAATTTAAATAATTACACAGTTGGTTTAAATTATTTTTTAGTAACTGTTGTGATTCTAGTTATGATTGGTTTTTCAATCACATCCTATAGCGATAAAATATCTACAATAAAAAAAGTTATAGAAGAAAAATTTTTATTTAAAAAAGTGCTTTGGTTTTGGATTAGTATATTTTTTATGCAGATGAGCTTTGGATTCTTTTATAACTTTTTTACCATTTATGAAACCGATCATGGTATCTCACTGCAAACCGTAAGTTATCTTTGGACATTTTCAATCATTTGCGAAATCACTCTATTTTATTTTCAAGCCCCTCTTTTCAAAAATATAAATCTTTTGACTCTTATCAAATTTGCCATATCTCTAACTATAATCAGATGGATACTGTTATATCTATTTCCAAACTCGCTTATGGTTTTATACATATCACAATCTCTACATGCCTTTGGCTTTGCCCTTCATCACACCGCTGCTATCAGCTATCTCTATTTAGCATATCAAGACAAAAAGTTAGCTAGTCAATTCTACTATGGCATATCTTTTGGATTGGGTGGATTTGCAGGGTCACTGCTTGCGGGCTATTTATACGGCGAAAAGCTCTTTTTATATGCGGCTCTTATCGCTGTTTTATCTTTAATATTTTTATCTTTTCAGAAAAATTTCAAACATCTTTAAAATCATCTCTTATTCTTAAAAACTCATCAATATGTTTAAAAAATATATCGACTAGTTTGGAATCAAAATGTTTTCCTCTCTCTTTCCTAAAAAGCTCAAAGATTCTCTCATCATCCCACGCCTTTTTATAGCATCTATCGCTCCCCAATGCATCAAACACATCTGCAACAGCAGTAATGCGTCCATAAATATGAATATTTTTACCCTTTAATCCCTTAGGATATCCACTGCCATCATATTTTTCATGGTGTTCGTATGCCACTGTGGCAGCAGCCTTAAGTAAGTCTCTATTTGAATGCTTTAGCATATTGTATCCAAGCTTAGTATGTGTGTCCATAACTTTTCGCTCTTTGGCGTCAAGCTTACCTAATTTGTTTAAAATTGAATCTGGAATTGCCACTTTGCCAATATCATGCATAGGACTTGCCTGTTTTAGCATATCGGCTTCTTTTTCATCAAGACCATAGTAAAGTGCTAAAATCTTTGAATACTGAGCTACTCGTTTTACATGGTTTCCTGTCTCCTTGCTTCTGCTCTCACCAATAGCACCCATAGTAAAAACAACCTCTTTTTGTGTCTCTTCTATCTCATGATTTAGGCTTTCAATTTCCCTTAAACCTTCATGCACTTTTTGGTTGATCTCATCTACAGATAAACCTACATTTTTATTTACCTTGTATGATATTATGATAATTAAGGCAATAGTAAGAAATATCAAAGTTGTCATAACTATATAGATAAATGTTATAAATTTTTTAGATATAATATCTAGTTGATCTAATATTTGTATATTTATTTTTTGGTTTTTGCCTAAAACGGTTCTTATTTCTCCCCTTAGTTTTTCTATTTTCTGACGAATCTTCTGTAATTTTATGATATTACTGCCTGATTGTACTGCAATTGCTCTGTATTTTACAAGCAACATAAGCGGATATCTTGCCTGCAAAGTATCGATATTAGCAAGCCATTTATCAAGCGTTTTTTTATCTTTGTGCTGGAACAGAGTCTCCTTGCTATGGTATGCCATCTTTCCTAGATTTTTTATTAAAAACAAATCTTTGGTTTCATCAATCTTTTTTTCAATCAATTTTCTTGTTGTATTTTCATTATGATAATTATCCTTGATATCTTTAAGCGCATTTATGGCCTCTTGTTGCAATACAAATATCTTGTCAAATGCTACTTCTATATTTTTTTCATTACCAATTAGTATATCAAGGCTTTTTTTAAATATCTTGTCTTGATGAATATTCTCTGAAAAAGAGTATAGTATATTTTGAGAGCTATAGTTTTCTGTTCTTTTTTTTAACTGTTCAAATTGTCTTTCATATGTTGCAAATAGTTTTTTTACGATATTTAGCTCTTTCATATTTTCGCTATTTTTCACATCTTTGAGCATGCCATTCATATTCTCTTGCAAAGATATAAGCTCGCCTATGTCAGCTTTTATTGTATTATTTGCCTTCACCTGAATAAATACCAACAAGTTTACCGAAGATATGATAATCACTAAAATAACTATAGCTAAAAATGAGAATTTTACCCGTCTTTTTATATTCATAATATATTTTTTCCTTAAAAATTTAATCTAGCAACCAACCTTGCACACTACTGTGCCAAAACAAAATTTCTAAAATAGATAGCTTTGACTTCGTATCCAAATGTATTGCTAATCATATCTTTTAAGTTATTCTTATACTCTTCTTTTCCTTTTGGGGTTGCTAAAATGCTTCCACTTTTTGTAGAGGAGTATCTAAGAATTAAGTCTCTAACTCTTTGCATATTTTTTTCTAGCTTTTTTTTATCTGCTTTATTCTTCATTTGTATTGTCATGTCTGACTTCATATAGGAGTATTGACTGCCTCTTAGATTAATCAATATTCCATCAACTGCCACATCACTTGGATCAGTTCCTTCTGTCGAAGTTTTTTTATCTCTTGCAACGCTTTGTCCAAATTTTTTATAATTCGCACTTGTTTGTTTGTCTCCATACATAAATACGCTAACTATCGTATATATCAAGGCTACAACAATCACGACTAATACTGATATTTTTAAGGCTTTGATTCCATTCATGATTATTACTCCATTGATTATAAAATATATAATGGCATTATAACATTTTTAGGGGACATAATTTTGGAGATAGTTTATCTAATCGTTAATAATCAGATAAACTATCCCTAGAGTTGGTTTATTATCTAGCGGCTCTTTTTCTTTTTGTGGCATCCAAAAGTCTTTTTCTCACTCTTATGCTTGTTGGGGTCACTTCTACTAATTCGTCATTCTCAATCCATTCTAATGCTATCTCTAATCCCATATCTCTTGGTGGAACTAATTTTATAGCTTCGTCAGCACCGCTACTTCTGACATTTGTAAGGTTTTTACCTTTGATTGGGTTTACATCCAAGTCATTGGGTCTTGCGTGTTCACCGATAATCATGCCTTTATATACTTTGATTTGTGGTCCTATGAAAAGCGTACCTCTATCTTGTAGATTAAATAGTGAATACCCAACAGCAATGCCGTCTTCCATAGATATCAAAGCTCCGTTTTTACGATGTTCAACTGCACCACTTAAGCTTCTAAATTCTAAAAATGAGTGATTCATAACACCCTCACCTTTGGTGTCCGTCAAAAATTGTCCACGAAAACCGATAAGTCCTCGTGCCGGGATTTCAAACTCTATCCTAGTTTGCCCATCTCCCGTTGGATTCATAGCAACCATCTCAGCCTTTTTGCGACCTAATTTTTCTATAACCACGCCTGTAAATTCATCTGGAACATCTACAACAAGGTGTTCATAAGGTTCCATTTTTACGCCATTTTCTTCTTTTAGTATGACTTCGGGGCGGCCTAGTGAAAATTCAAAACCTTCTCGTCTCATATTTTCTGCAAGTATTGTTATTTGTAATTCTCCGCGACCTGAAACTTTAAATTTTCCCTCGCCTGCATTTTCGTATCTCATGGCAATATTTGTATTCATCTCAGCGGCTAGTCTCTCATCAAGTTTATTTGATGTTACATATTTGCCCTCAAGCCCTGCAAAAGGAGAATCATTTACTGCAAATACAACTGAAAGTGTAGGCTCTTCTATATGCAAAGGATCAAGCGGCATTGGATTTTCAGGGTCAACAACACTATCACCAACATCTAAAGCATCAAAACCTGCGATTGCAACGATATCTCCGCTTACTGCTTCATCGATATCTATTCGTTCAAGTCCTCTAAAACCTATGAGTTTGGAAATTCTACCTTTTATAGTTTCACCATTCGCTTTGGCAACCATAACAGTTGCATTTTTCTTGATATCCCCATTAAAGATTCTTGCTATTCCTATCTTTCCAACATAATTATCATAATCAAGCGTAAAAACTTGTAGTTGCAAAGGGTTTTCGGCTGAACCTGTAGGTGCTGGCACTGAGTTTATAATTGTCTCAAACAAGGGTTCAAGATTTTTATTTTCATCACTCATATCATACTTTGCATATCCCTCTTTAGCAGCTGCATATACTATAGGGAAATCAAGTTGGTCTTCGTCTGCACCAAGGGCGACCAAAAGGTCAAAAACCTCATCTACAACTCGTTCAGGATCTGCTGCTTGTTTATCTATCTTGTTTATAACTACGATTGGTTTCAAACCAAGCTCTAGTGCTTTTTTAAGAACAAATTTTGTTTGAGGCATTACGCCTTCTTGAGCGTCTACTAAAAGCAATACTCCATCCACCATCTTCAAAACTCGCTCAACTTCACCACCAAAGTCGGCATGACCTGGGGTGTCTATAATATTTATCTTAAAATTCTTATAGTGAATAGCTGTGTTTTTAGAAAGAATCGTTATGCCTCTCTCTTTTTCCAAATCATTTGTGTCCATCATTCGTTCATCAAGTTTTTGATGGTCTGTAAAAGTTCCAGATTGTTTCAATAATTCATCAACTAATGTAGTTTTTCCATGATCAACATGTGCGATAACTGCGATATTTTTAAATACTAAATCCATTTTTTCTCCTCTTAACTTATAAAGTCAAAAATATTAAGCTGTGCATTATATCTAAATTTTCTTAAAACAAAAAACATATAAAATTGGAATGTTTTTTGCTTATATCTATTTAATAAAATAAAAGGTTGAATTATGCAAAATCTAATCTCCATTGTAGCAACTGAGCCTAAAGCCATAAATACACAAAAAAGCAGTAAAGGCACAGACTCTTCAAAGGCGGAGGCTAACTCAAAGGACTTTGTTGCTATTTTATTTGACCAAATTAAAAGTAATATAAAAAACCCTGTAAAAATTAATGATAAAGTATCTTCAAAAATTCAAGTCAATTTAGACAGTTTATTAAAAAGCGATAAGAAAAAATCATCAAATGAACTTTTGTTAGGTGAGGTGCTAGGTATGCTTTCGTTGTTAAAAAATAATAATGAAAATATATCCTTTCCAAAATTTTCTGACAAATTAGATAAAATTATCAATAATAAAGTAGCAATAAATGAGTTTAAAGATGCAAAAAATATAGCTGATTTGATAAAATTATCCAAAAAATATAGCCTTGGGTTAGAAAACATAAAATTTTCAAAAAAAGATATCCAAGCGCTACAAAAAAAGTTTCCCAAACTTGCTGCAAAAGACTTCTTCAAGATAAAAGATGATTTACAAATTGACACAGCAAGCCAGAATAAAATACCCACGAAAAATAAAAAAACCATAATAATAGAAAACCTTATCAATAATCTATCAAAAGATATAACAAAAAAAGAGGATAATCCAAAAAACATACTTCAATCTCTACTTAAAAATATCGATAAAAACTCAAAAAAAGTGATAGTTAAGACCAACGAAGAGGACAAGAAAAACAAAGTTGAGGCATTTATCAAAAAGGATGAAAAAGCTAACAAAAAGGTAGATGTAAAGAGTGCAGAAATAACTAAAATACCAGCAAAACAAGTTGAAAAAATGATAGGTGTAAAAAATATAGAAATAACCAAAGCACCAATTAGTAAAGTTGAAAAGAGTGCGAGTAAAACAATAGGGCAAAAAGACTTAAGTGTTCTTGTTTCAAATAAAAAAGAAAAGACAACTTTAAAAGATAAAATATTAAATAAAAATGTAGAGTCGCAAGATTACAAAGATGTAACAAATAAAACAGAATTATTAGTAAAAAATATAAAAAATCAAACAGTAAAAGTTAAAGAGAAGATTGATGTGAGTAGTGTCAAAATTGAAAAAAATACCAATCTTGATAATACCCAAAATATATCTGCAAAACTAGACAAAGAGAACGACCCAAAAAAAGATCAAAAAGAGATAAAACACGATCCAATAGTTCATAAAACAGAAGTAAAGACTAATGCAAAAACAGAAATTTTAAAAACAGATAAAAGCATAACACCAAGAAGCAGTTTAAATCAGTTTGCAAATGATTTGAGAGAAAAAATAGGAAACTATAAGTCCCCCATCATGAAGTTACAGATGGCATTGAATCCTAAAAACTTGGGTGAAGTAGAAGTAACTCTTTTAAATAGAGGAAATAATCTACATGTAAATATCACCTCTAACACAAATGCTATGTCACTTTTTACTCAAAATCAAGCTGAGTTTAAAAACTCTCTTGTAAATATGGGTTTTACAAACTTAGAGATGAATTTTTCAGACCAAGGGAAAAGCAATCAACAGCAAAATCAACAGCAAAATCAACAGCAAAATCAACAGCAAAATCAACAGCAAAATCAACACAACTTTGAAAGCACCGTAGAGCTTATTGTGCCTCAATATATATAGAAGGATAAATTATGGCAACAGGAATCACATCTAACACAACAAATCAAACTGGTATTACAAGTTCGCTAAACAGCACAAAAAGCGGTACAGTAAAAAATCCAAAAGGCACCTTAGGCAAAGATGCGTTTTTGAAATTACTGTTAACAGAGCTAAAATATCAAGACCCAACAAGCCCTATGGATACTGCAAAAATTCTCACTCAAACTTCACAACTTGCGACTTTGGAGTCTGCTAACAATACAAACAAGGCTATGACTGACTTAGTAAGCAAACTTAACAACAGTACAAATATGGGAGCACTTGCTGCCATTGGTAAAATGGCAAGCTTAGGTTCAAACAATGTCACTTTGTCAAAATCAGGTATATCAAAATTTGAGGTATATTTTAAAAATAAAATTCAAACTGGAACACTCAATATAGCTGATAAACAAGGCAATACAATCCGAACTGTATCTCTTGATGCACAAGCTGGTAAAAATGGTGTTTTGGCATTTCAGTGGGATGGCGTAAGTGATAATGGAAACAAGATGAAAGCAGGTTCATATAGTGTTACAGCTAATTATACGGATTCTAGTGGCAATGCACAAAAAACACAATTTGGCGTATATCCTATAGAATCTGTAAGATATACCAATGGTAAGCCCCTTATGAAGCTTGGCTCTTCTTATGTTCCGATGGCAAGCATATCTGAGTTTTATTAATAGGAGAATGACATGAACCTCTCTTTTTATAATGGTGTGAGTGGAATTAAAAAAGATACATCTTATCTTGATACCATTGCAGAAAATATAGCAAATATAAATACTGTGGGGTACAAAAAAAGTAATGCGTCAGAATTTTCTACTATTTTTTCTACAACGCTGTCAGATTCATACTTTAGTCCAACATCAAATGATGTAGGCTTAGGTGTTAGAAAAACTGCATCAACTTTAAACATGAGTCAAGGTATATTTAAACCTACAGATCAAAAATTTGATTTTGCAATCGGTGGGGATGGTTGGTTTGGAGTACAAGGAGCAAAAAGCAAAATATTTTACACAAGAGCGGGTGCTTTTAATGTAGATGCAAATGGTGACTTGGTTAATCAAGGTGGTAACTACCTTTTAGCTACTAATACTAATAACATAACTCCTACAACTTTACCACAAAGTATAATGGATAATTATGGGAAAAATGGCACAACTCCTGCCAAAGCATTTGCTGTTTCTGATGTTGGAGATATTCCTCTAGGCTCTGCTGGTTCTCAAACAAAGATACATCTACCGAATATTTTATACTATCCACCAATCGCAACAACAAAGGTAACGTATAAAGCAAATTTAAATCCAAAAGTAAATATTGCTTCGACACAAATTGCATTAAGTAATTCTAATATTGGGACTATTAGTAAAAGTATCCCAAATAAAACCATATCAATAACAAATGGATCTATTTTAAATAATATTCCTGCAATCTTAAACCCCAAGAAAGACGATAGTGTTTTAATTACAATTACAGACAAAAATGGTAAAGCAGTAAAAGCAAGCACTAAACTTGACAATAATTTAAATTGGTCTATATCTAATAAAGACATAAGTACTCTTGATGTTACCAACCCTTTAAGCGTAACTGCTAAACTTGTAACTAAGCAGGAAATTCCCAATGTTGAACATTTTAGTTCAACAATAATTTCACCTACTGGCAAAAAAGATATTTTGGATATGACTTACACAAAGGAGATTCCACAGCCTGCAACAGGTAGTGTTTGGAATGCAAATTTAAATATATTATCTTTTTACGAAAAATTAAACTCATCAAAAGTATATGATACTAATATTTATCAAATCGACAAAAATGGTGGAAATGTATATAAGATTATTGATTCTAAAACTGGCAAACTAAGTTTTGACAGTAGTGGAAAACTTTTAAGCTCAAGTATTCCAATATTGTCAAATGGTGGAACACCTTTAAATATCAATATTGGAACTCCAAATACATTTGATGGTTTTGTTTCTAGTGTATCTTTAGATAAATCTAGAACAGAGCAACATGATGGGCAAGTTTCTGGACTTTTAACTAATTATGGTTTAGATCAAAAAGGAAATATCATAGCTGATTTTGATAACGGGAAAAGTGTAGCCATAGCTAAAGTTGCGATTTATCACTTTCAAAATAATCAAGGATTAGAAAAAGCTGGCTCTGCTCTTTTTAAAGAGTCAGCCAACAGTGGAAAAGCAATATTTTTTACAGATAAAAATGGAAAATCTATCCTTGGGGCACATATAAGCTCTCATAAATTAGAAAATAGCAATGTTGATTTGACGGTTGCTATGAGCGAGCTTATTTTAGCACAAAGAACATATGGTGCAAGTGCAAAAAGCATAACAACAAGTGATCAAATGATACAAAATGCAATCAACATGAAAAAATAGGAATGGTTTTTGCTTTTACTTTATACAATTTAAGCACTTTTTATAATATAAGTTAAAGATATAGTGCAATTAATTTAGTTTAGATTAAATCCAAACTAAAAAAAGCCATACAGGTAAAAGGATGTAAAATGTTAAGATCTCTTTGGGCAGGTGTATCAGGCCTGCAAGCTCATCAAATAGCACTTGATACTGAAGCTAACAATATAGCCAATGTAAACACTGCTGGTTTTAAATACTCTCGTGCAAATTTTTCTGACTTATTAAGCCAAACTTCAAAAATAGCAACTGCGCCTCAAGGAGCACTTGGCGGTAAGAACCCTATGCAAGTAGGTCTTGGCACTCAAGTAGGTTCTATCACGAAAATCTTTAAACAAGGCTCTGTTCAAGTTACAGATAAAAATACCGACCTTGCTATCCAAGGTGATGGATTTTTTGTAGTTAGCCCTGATGGTGGAAGCACATATAAATACACAAGAAATGGTAATTTTAACTTTGATGCGCTAGGAAATTTTACAGATGATAATGGATACATTATACAAGGCTGGATGCGAGATCCTGCTACCAACAGAATAGACTCAACAACTCCTATACAAAATATAACAATACCTCCTGGACTTACAACTCCAGCAAATCATACTAGTTTTATATCTCTAAAAGCTAATTTAAATTCTGGAAGTTCTATTACTAAAAAATCAGCGATATATTCATTAGATTCAAAGCATGGTTGGTATGATGCCAACAACAATAACCTTCAAGATTCTGCAGAAAAAGTTCACCCTGAAAATGGCACAGGTACAACTGATGCCATGTTTGATGCAAATAGAAAGATGATTGAACGTGGTGAAGATTTTAAGGCATTGTTTAATTCTGGTGGTAAATCTTTTTCATTATCTGATGGACAAGGAGCGTGGATTAGTTATACAGATTCAAAATATGTGAGTGGCTCTGTTTCTTCAACAGCAACTACAAAAACTGTTGATTTGACAATCAATGGTGTACCTGTTACAGGGAGCATAACACAATCTACAAGTACAATAGCATCTGATATAAAAAGAGATAATATGATAGGCCTGCAAGGTCTTATAAATCAATTTACAACAAAGACTGGTGTAGCAGCGACTGTTTCAAATGGAGCCTTAACCTTAACAAATACAAATCAACAAGGTACAGAAGCACCTAGTAAAAATATAAAAGTTGTTTCCGGTAGTACTGACGACACAGGATTTATAACAGCAGGTTCAACTATAAATATTATAACAGCTTTTAAATATACCTATACTAGTAATGCTGCCTCTGATGCGACTAGTAGAACTGCTTCTAGAAAATTTCATACAACAGAAGATTTGCGAAATGCAATGCAAACCGATGCAAGAGTTAATACTGATTATTTAGGCAATGGTTTTGACAATAGTTTTGAAACAGTAGCAAATAAAAATGATGGTGCTCAGATACTTGTAAATAGTTTAGGTGAATTTGAAGTAACAAACCCAAAAGGTGATGCATTAAATGCAAGTGATGGTGATGTTATAACCGTTAATAACCCAGCAACTAATGCTCCTTGGACTTTAACAGATGCAAATTTAACAACCAAAGGAACATTTACAACTGTACCTACAGGTGGTACTGCGATAGCAAATGGAACAGCACCAGAGGCAATAAATATAACTGTAGGAACTGGTGGATATATTCCAGATACTGGAACAAAATATACCATAAATGGTATAACAAAAACTGCTGCAGGTGAAACGATTGTAGCTGGTACTTTTATAAATGCTCTTGATGTTCCTTCTGGTAACACCAATAAATTACCAGCGGGCACAACCTATATAGACACTAGCACTGCAGATGGAGCTTTAAATGTTGATACTTCTTTTCCACCTGCTTCTGTTTTGGCAACTGGAAGCGATAAGATAACTCTTAGTGCTTCAACTGTTATGCCAATAGGTACTACATATACTGTAAACGGTACTGCTCCTACTCCAAATCCTATCACATCAGCCGTCACACTAGTTGCTGGTGATGTTTTGACATTAGTTACACTTGGTTCGACTGCACTAACCTTACCTGCTAGCACAACTTTTACAAATCCAAATACAAAAGCAGATATAGGAACCAATACTCTCAAAGTAAATGATCAAAATATAAATTTAACTATTACAGGATATAGTGATACTGCAAATAAAATAAGTGAAAATAAAGTATTTGCAACTACTATGAAAACCTTACAAGGTGCTCTTCCTACTGGAAATAACATAAGAACTTCTCAAGCTATTTATGCAGCTAGTCATGCTTCTAGTATAGATGTTTTTGATTCATTAGGTTCTAAGCATACAGTAAGACTCGAATTTAGAAAGGTAGGGACAACTACTGATGGTGGCACAAAATGGAATATGATTGTATCTGTTCCGCAACCTGGAATTATAAATGATACTGGTTTTCCAGATAATATTATAACTGGACAAATCACATTTGGAAGCGATGGTTCTATATCTTCTTTTTCTCCTCCAACTCTTAGATATACACCAAACAATGGTGCAACTCCAAATCAAAGTATATCTTTAAACTTTGGAACGGCTGGTCAATTTGACGGTATGACAAGTTATGATTCTTCATCAAAAACTTCAAATATAAGTCAAGATGGTTTTCAAGGTGGAGATTTATCTGGCATAAGAGTTGATGAAACAGGAACGCTTATAGGAAGTTTTACAAATGGTAGAAGTTTTGGATTAGCTCAGGTATCTATGGCAAAATTTACAAACAATAATGCACTAGAAAGTGATGGTGGAAATACTTTTGTTCAAACATCAAACTCTGGAAATCCTCTCATAGGGCAAGCTGCTGTTGGTGGACGAGGTTTTATACAAGCAAGTGCACTTGAAATGAGTAATGTAGATTTATCCCACTCTTTAACTCAGCTTATCATCGATCAAAGAGGTTTCCAAGCAAATGCTAAAACTATCACAACTTCAGATCAAATTTTAAATACTCTACTTCAACTAAAACGATAATTTTGATATAATTAGCCCTAATTAAAAAATAGGGCTAATTTATGAAAATCACTCTCTTACAACATACATCTTTAGAAGTTTGTGCAAGTGCCATAAGAACTTGTTGGCAAAGTTTTGACAAAAGCGACGGTGGCGGTGAAAAAGACAAAGAATTGATAGATAGAGTTGGCAATAAATTTAAACATGCCTCTACACTTGAACATTTGGTATATACTTTCTACATCCAAGATATCAGCAGAGCACTCCTACAAGAGCTAGCAAGGCACCGACTTGCATCACTCTCAGTTAAAAGCACTAGATATACTCTAAAAGAGCTCAAAATCGAAGATAGCTTTACATGTAGAGAGTTTGAGCGAGCTAGTAAATATCTTGTGATGACAGGGCAAGAAAAAGTGGATGAGATGAGTATAAAAGCTTTAGAAAATTTAAGACTTATCTTAAAAGAGGGCATAAGCAATGACAAGGCAAAATATTGTCTACCTGAGAGTTATAAAACTGAGCTAACTTGGACTATAAATGCAAGAAGTTTGCAAAACTTTTTAACCCTAAGAAGTAGCAAATCGGCCCTTTGGGAGATACAGATTTTAGCTCACAAACTCTATGAAAACCTGCCATTTGAGCACCAGTACCTTTTTACATGTGATTAACTTTCACACCATTTGCATAAGTTAATGCTATAGCTATGGCATCTGTTATATCAAGAGGTTTTATCTCTTGTTTTATACCCAAAATTCTCTTGACCATAAACGCCACCTGTTCCTTCTTTGCCTTTCCATTTCCTGTTACTGCTTTTTTCACTTGAAGTGGTGTAAACTCGTGAAAATTTCCTATAACCTGAAGTATCTTTAAGCTCAAAGCTCCCCTAAACTGGGCGAGTTTAAGGACAGTTTTGGGATTATGTGCGTAAAACATATCTTCTATAACAACTTCATCAACTTTATGATTTTTAAAGATGATATCCAAGCCTTCTGTTAGCTCTACTATCTGATGTTGGAGGATTTTTTCTTTGATTTTTATAAGGCCCGCTTCTATAAGCTTTATTCCACTTTTTTCTTTCTTAATAATCGCATATCCGCAATTTCTTGTACCTGGGTCTATGCCTAATATAGTCATTCTTTAACCTTTATTCACATATTTATTCACACCGTGAAAATCTTTTTCACATAATGTCTGTATAACTTTAAAACTATTTTGTGAGGCTCAGACCGTAGGGAGTATTTGTCTCTAAAAAATAGTTTTAAAGTTATACAGACATTTTAACATATAACTAATAATATTTTAGATAAAATAAGTCAATATAATGTTAAGGGGAATTTTTGTTAGCAGATAATGTATTGGAACTTTTGAAAAATGAAATATCTGAACAAGAATATCAAAGATATATAAAACAACTCTCATTTGATGAAAAAAATTCACATTCTGACCAAAAAATTTTTAATGCTCCAAATATTTTGATAAAAAATTGGATTCAAACAAAATATAGTGAAAAGATATCTCACCTTTTTGAAGTAAAAACAGGCAAAAAACCAAATATAAAAATCACTTTAAAAAATGATATTTTAAAGACAAAACAAAACAAAAAATCTATAAATAAAATAGATTTAGAAATTCCAACTTCAAATACCATACTTAACCCTTCATACACTTTTGAAAGTTTTGTAGTAGGAAGTTCAAATCAATATGCTTATTCTGTGGCAAAATCTGTAGCAAAAAAACCTGGGGTTGTATATAATCCAGTATTTATATATGGACCAACTGGGCTTGGAAAAACTCATCTTATACACGCTATTGGTAATTTTTCACAAGCAAATGGTAAAAATGTGATATATGCTACTATTGAGCAGTTTATGAATGATTTTACTTATAATTTAAAAAATCAAACAATGGACAGATTTAGAGATAAATATAGAAAATGTGATATTTTACTCATAGACGATACACAATTTTTGTCAAATAAAATTCAAACTCAAGAGGAATTTTTTCATACTTTTAATGAACTACACTCTGCAGGAAAACAGATAGTTTTAACCTCAGATAAACCTCCTAAGATGATAAATGGGCTAGAAGAGAGATTAAAAAGTAGATTTGAGTGGGGAACTGTAGCAGATATTGGATTGCCTGAACTTGAAACTAAGATAGCCATCATTAAAAAGAAGTGTGAATTAGATGGAATCGACTTAAATAATGAAGTAGCAAATTATATAGCTGTAAATATGGGAGATAACATAAGAGAAATAGAAGGTGCTATCATCAATCTAAATGCGTATGCTACTTTGATGCGTCAAGAGATAACTATAGATTTTGCAAAAAATGTTATGAAAGCTCAGATAAAAGAGAAAAAAAATCATATAACCTTAGAAGATATAATCAAAGTAATTTCAAGAGAATTAAATATAAAACCAAGTGAAATAAAATCTAAAAAAAGAAATAAAAACATAGTAGAAGCAAGAAGAATTGGGATATATTTAGCAAGAACACTAACGCCAAATTCTATGCCTCAACTTGCATCGTTTTTTAGTATGAAAGATCATACTGCAGTTTCACACAATATGAAAAAGATAAATCAATTAATAGAAGAAAATGAATCATTTAAATTAAGAATAGAAGAGTTAAAAAACAAAATATTAATAAAAGAAGTAAAATAATATGTGAATAAATGTGAATAAGTTATTTTAATTATTCACAGCAAATTTGATGTATTTTAGTACTTAGGTTGAGATTTTCACAATTTCAACCTAAGCTACTACTACTTCTATATTTATATATTAATAAAAAGGAGAAATCATATGAAAGTTTCTATAAATAAAGGCGTATTGGAAACAATACTTATAAATGTACAACCATATTTAGAAAAAAAAGATTTAAGTCAAATTACATCTCATATATTTATAAATACTGTAGAAGATGAATTTATAGCAAAAGCAACTGATTTTGAAATTGGACTTAGTTACAATACTAAAAATGTAAAAATATTAGACCATGGAACTGCTACAGCAAATGGTAAAAAACTTCTTGATATTGTTAAAATCTTGAAAGATGAAGATATTACACTTGAAACAATAAATGATAATTTATATATAAAACAAAATAGTTCAAAATTTAAACTTCCTATGTTTAATATAAATGAATTTCCAAGCTTTCCTCAGATAGAAGAAAAACCAAAATTTGATATAAATAGCTCCTTGTTTGTAAGGTCTATCAAAAAAATAGCACCCGCAATAGACAGTAATAATCCAAAATTTGAATTAAATGGTGCTTTAATAGACATAAAAGATAACTTTATAAATTTAGTTTCAACTGATACGAGAAGATTAGCTCTTGTTAAAATAGAAAACAGTACTGACGATAATTTTTCTTTAATCATTCCAAAAAAAGCTATAAGTGAGATACAAAAACTTTTTTATGATGAAATAGAGATTTTTTATGATGAAAACACTCTTATAGCAAAAGCTTCAAATTTTCAATTTTATACAAAACTTATAAATGGAAAATTTCCAGATTATGAAAGAATCATTCCAAAAGAAAAAACTTATAGATTACTTTTA
>Ga0256829_1002012_pt1 | contig 15700 bp, 20 predicted proteins | sample 131447metaG_FD_185979 | JGI IMG/M metagenome (GOLD analysis project Ga0256829, IMG submission 185979) | Hydrothermal vent microbial communities from Lau Basin, Pacific Ocean - 131-447 | ecosystem: Environmental > Aquatic > Marine > Hydrothermal vents | place: Pacific Ocean: Lau Basin | collected...
ACCCCTGCTCTAACTTAGCCTTTTGCTCTGGGCTTAAATCTGGCGGGAAATAGCTTTTTATAAGACTAGCACCCGCTTTTACAACATCCCCGACTAAGTTATCTAATATTGGTATCATTTTTATCCTTTTTAACTTCATCAAAAGTGCTCTTTGCTCCAAGTTTTTCTGTAATTATTAGTTCAGCCAAATAGAAACTTCTTGTGCCTTGATGTCCTATAAACCCACTGATTGCAACTGCTAAAAGTTCATTTACTCCATATCCTACTAGCCCAAGATAGACCAACAAAGTCAATCCTACATTTACAAACATATCCATAAAAAAAAGAGATATTTTTTTAATCATCTTAAAATCTTTAACATCTCTCCTTACAAATGAAATAATTGCACCCCACAATCCTGCAAGAGATGCGATTAACGCAGCTACAACATCTATATCATTAAAGTTATTATTATGTAGCATCTCAATATCCTATTTTACTTTTTAACTTATCTCCAATCAAAATACAATTAGATACATAAGCTTCATAATTAACACGCTTTGCATCATCACTGGCTCTTTTTTGTAAGCCTATCTCTTCTGGTAAAGTATATTTTTTTCCTATTTCTTCCGCTATAACTTCTCTAATTCTGTTAAGTTGTGCGGAATCTTGCACAAGTGTTCTAAACTTTGCCTGAGTGATCACAGCGCAATTAATCTCTGGACTTTGTTTATTTATAAGAGCATCGATGTCAGCTTCAACATCAGCTTCAATGCTAACAACATCAATACCAGTGAAATAATTCACTTTAACACTCTCATCACCGCCTCTAAACTCGTGAGTTGTAAACTCGTCTTTAACTTTTGTAAATTTTACATACTTAAACATTTTTGACTCCTAATCGGTATTAAATTTTTATATTCAGGCATTAAACTTTCTAAAATATCTCTGAAATATTTTAGAGATCTAGTACCTTTTGCATGACCAATAATCGAAACTATTGAACTAATTTTCTTTTTTACAACTGCTTTTTTAAACTTGTAAAGAGAATGTTTTCTCACAACTTTAAAAGATTTCCATGTTCTATACCCAACAAAATTAATCCCCCTTTTGATTTTTAAAATATGCCAATGACTTAGCTCTAAGTTCAAAGTAGTTTGCACAAACTTCTCACATCTATCTTTAGCTATTTTTGACTCTTCTAAGGTCAATCCAATAAGTACAAAATCATCTACATATCTCACATAATATTTTATCTTTAGCACTCTCTTTATAAAATGGTCTAAAGTATTAAGATAGACAAGAGAGAAGATTTGACTCAGTAAATTTCCTATAGGTATGCCAGTATCACTTTTACTGTCACAAAAAAGCATTAGTATATCTACAAACTTTTTATCTTTAATCTTCTTCTCGAACTGTTTTCTTAGTATCTCTCTATCTATTGAATAGAAAAACTTTCTAATATCTAGTTTAACACTGTATTTATCACCATCATATCTTCGCATCGTATTTTGAGTGTATCTGCTCGCTTTATGAGTGCCACCATTTTTCCTACAAGCATAGCTAGTATCTACAAATGTAGAATTAAATATATTGTATATCACTCTATAAATAGAGTGCTGCACTATCAAATCTCGAAAGTGAGGAGCATGTATTACTCTTCTTTTTGGCTCATATACTACAAACTCTTTGTAAGGTAAAGGTTTAAAGATTTCATTTTTTAACTCATTGTACAAATCATCAAGGTTTTGACCTAAATTTTTCTCAAATATATATGTAGCTACCTTGTTTCTTTTGCCTCTTCGTGCTGCTAAATATCCAGCATAAAGATTTTCTTTTGAAAAAGCCAACTCATATATGTGCCCATATCGCTTCGAGGTTCTCGGAATTTCTAAACCATATTTTATATTCATATTAGCCATACTTTAACTTTTCCCCTCTTTATATTTCGCTATTAGCTGGACTCCACACCCCTCTTTTCCAATCTTGCTTTAAGCATTTTAGGATTAAAATAGAGTCAAAACCGCCCACATTGTTGTTCGAGTTAGACGAATAATTGTTGAGATTGGCGCAAAAAACCCCGGCATTACCAGAGTTACTCCAACTCCCACCGACAATCACGACCGCACAATTCATGTTAATGTGGTAGCCCATTGAGTTTATTTAATTAAACTCGTTTGTCTTTCTTAGCTTGTTGATCCAAGCACCTATCATCTTTCCTATCTCATCTATGATTTTAGAAATAGCTAAAAACCTGTGTTCAGGCTTTGCATCCTTAATATTTTTACGAGAATCTTTAAATGCAAAATATCCTAATTCATTTGATAAAATTATCTGCATTCTAAGTTTCTCGTGTTCAATATCAAGTAGTGTCAATGTTGTTTTTTTATAATATCTCTTTTGACACTCACTTATCAAATCATAAACTTTGTAAGCAGTATTTCGTATGTTGTTTGCAAGGGCAAATTTTTCATGCTTTGGAAAATGGTTAAGATAAATATTTAATAATTTCATCATTTCAACAAATTTCCTATTTAAGCTTATCTCGCCATTGCTAATTTTATCTTGCATACTTATACCGCTCACTATCGTTCACTCTTATAGAGACACAGAGGCAAAACCGCCCGCATGGGCGTACGAGATAGACGAATAATGGCTGAGAATGGCGCAAAAAACCCCGGCATCACCAGAGTTACTCCAACTCCCACCGACAATCACGACCGCACCGTGTCTTAGATATCTGTAAACACCGTCATTTCCAAAACTCGTAGTACCGCTTCCATCTATTCCTGTATTTGTTGGAATACCTACACTTGCTTTTTTATAATCAAGAGAGTTTGTATCAGTTGAAAAATTAAGAACTTGATTTGTCCCATTGCCAAGATATGTCCATCCAGCATTACTTCCTACTATACCAGTTAGGTCAAGCAAGTCATAAAGAGTTTCATCCAAAAGATTGGCACTTGTTAAATCATTTGGATTTACGCTTGATTTTAAAATTCTAAAGTATCTAGCAGAGTAAACACCGTCTGTTGCTGTCACGTCTCTTTCAAGACCATTGTTTACAACTACCGTATTCCCATCATTTACCGCCGTTACTGTGTAAGCTGCAGTATTGTAAGTAGCACCAACGGAAGGTGTCCCACCAAAGTAAATAACATCATTCACTGCTAAACCATGGTTGGCAATTGTGACAGTCGTTGCACCACTTGCTGTTGCAGTTCCTGTTACTTTTGCTAGATAAGTCAAGCCTGTGACTATCTTCCACATATTGCCTGTTATGTCTGCTATACCACTGTTTTGACCATTATGTGTCGTTTTTGCAAAGTTTGAACCACTTCCCGTTAATGCACAATTACTGTATCCACTTCCTGTGAAAGTTACACTTATATCATTTACATCTCTAAGGGCATTTACAAGATTTCCTTTTGGAAAATATGGTGTAACATCATTAAATGCAACTAATGCGGTAGATGCACCACTCTGTGATTGTGCTAAAGCGATAAGACCTAAAACATTCCACTCAAAAATTGTAATACATTTATACCCTGCGCTGCGACAAGCATCGACAAAACCTGCATAATTATTGGCAGGAGCCGAAATAAGACTGCCGATAGGATTATGAGCAGCGGATGTACTAACAGGGTCTAAATACTGCTGTGAAGTAAGCTTACCGCCTACATTTCCTGCTAGATATTTGAAGTGTAAAAACCCGTTTGGATTGTCATAAAAGGCACGAGGCTTGACATATCCACTCACTGAAACAGGCGATATTTCAATTATATTTCCAACCATTTTATAGTAAAAAGGTACTATATATTCAAATACACTACCTACCGCATCAACCACACATCCATAATTTGGATGCATTTCATCTTCATGTCCACTCATCTTACTGTATCCAGCAGGCAGAAGTTCATCTTTAATCGCCGCAACTCCAAACCCAGCTGTGCCAGGTACTCCAATATTATAAGCCGTATCGCTTGGCAATACTTCAAAATTAATGTCAACTAATTTTTGCAAAGAAGCCCCCGCATATGCCAACTGTTCTAAATCTATACTTGTTTTTGCAACTTCTTCAAGTCTTGTAACAAGCGTATCTCTTGCACTTTTTAAACCCATTTCATCAACCTTTTATATTAAATTTAAACCAAAATTCTGCATTTTTAGTTTTGTAGAATTTTTTATTATTTGTTCCGTGTAATCCCCTATTTGAGATTCCACTGCACCGGCTATTGCACTGTTTATTCCATTATTGATTCCATCAATATGCTCCTTCATAGTAGTAACATCATTTTTCATATCACTTACATCATTTTTTATAACTGCTGCCTTACTAGCACTCTCACTAGCAGAACTAGCACTATTTGAAGCACTTGTTTTTGCACTCTCTACATCTGCACTTAGAGTATTTTGCCCCTTTATTGCACTATTCATAGAGTCTATTACACTTGGTATTATGCTCCACACATATCCTGCATCTGCTCTAAATGTTGGACTACCTTCGTATGGTATTCGTGTTATGTCAAAATTCACTATTGTCGGTATTATCGCCATTATTTATCTCCTATTTTCATCATAAATATCCCTCAACTTCAAGTTGGTATCGCGTCTTAGATACACTTATAGGCATATCATGGTCTTTTAACTCTCCATATATAAGTAATGCCCTATACCCGCCATCTCTTTCGTCTCCTACAAATATAGATGGAGTATCGGCTAAATCATTTAATCTTTGTTCGATAACGTCAACTGAAAAACTATCAATAACACAAGATATTTTCATACGCTTGTACCTTGCTTTTCTTCTTGTTATTATATTCCCATAAGCATCTCTTTTTTTAGATGTTAATCCTCTCATACTTGATACTGGGCTAGGGGAAATTAAACTTAATCCATAATTCATACTTCTACCATATGCTATATGCCCTACCCCAACCACACTTCCAGTTCCTATAATATATATTTCTAGTGTTGCATCAAATATTGGAACAAATAATTTAAAAAAACTCTTTTGCTTTTCTGTAGGCGCATAAGTCCAATCAAACCAATCATAAACTATTCTTGAAGTAATGTCTGTTGTTTCATCAAGTATTACTGTTGAAGTTGCATTATTTGTCAAAACAACTCTTATACTGGTTGCGTTTACTAAACCATCTATCATCAAAGTATCTATATCCGATATTGCAAATTTATAGTAAATACTATCTGAGTTACTACACTTACTACTTTCAAGTGCATCAAATGCTCTCATATAATTAGTAGCGCCTCTGTCAAACCAATATATGCCGATACCGGTTGTTGGATTGACATCTAATACAGGGTCTGTACCTGCTGGTACTGCTTGTGTAGCTTCATAAATTCTATTAGTTGTCCCATTAACTTGAACTACATTTTTTAAAGCATAAGCTACTGTAGAGTCATAAACGGCTATACCTGCTTCTATTTGTGCAATGTTTGTTGATACTATGTTAGCATCTGTTCTAGGAGCTATTATCATGCTATCTTCTCCTCTATTGAAGCTAAATAATCGCCTTGATCTTGGATCTCTTTTCTCATAGCTAAGATTTCATTTGCTTGTGCTTCTTGAACTTTATTATTATCTAATTGTGCTTGATATAAGTCAGATGTATTTTTTGCTATATCTTCCATAATATTTTTTTCACTTTTTACTTGTGTACCTAAGTTGTCAAACTGATTAGCAGCTATTAACTGTGCGAACTGCATGTCTTTATATGACTTAAAATTTGAACTATCTTTTAATGTGCTAGTTAAGGAAGATGTTTTATCTAATGATGTACTGAAATCTTTATAGTTTCCATTTGACAAATATCCTTTAGTTTCTTTCATTGAAGCATAAAAATCAGATACAGACTGTTTAACTCCTGCTGCGTTTCTTAGGTTTGTTGACGTGTCTAATATCTTTTTACCAGCACTATCTAAAATATCTAACCAGCTTTTTAATAAATTGTCATGTATAGTTTTAATATCACTATTTGTTTTAGCTACAACATCACCGAACTGTTTAAAAGAACCAGATACATCCATAAGCGATTTATAAAGCAATGCCCCTTTTGTTGTAGTTACATCTATACTCTCTACAAGGTTTTTAAATTCTTTATTACTTTGAGGCATAGTAATATTTAGACTTTTAAAATACTTAGATAACATCTTGCCTCTATCGGCTTGTTTTTCAGCATCAGTAAAATATGAATCATAAAAATTAGATACTGCATTTGATAGATTAGACAGTGAACCAAAAGCATTTACTATTGTCTCAGCTACTTTTATCTTGTCGTAAGCACCAGCGAAATTGCTACCGGCTGTTGTTAATAGTTTAGTGGATGCCCCTACTTCCGTAGCAATTCTTTGAGCAGTTTCAAATGCACCTTCACCTATTTTTCGATAAGATTCAAGAATAGTACCAAACATTGATGTTGTGATTTTGTCAGCTTCGGTAGAGAAAGTTTTATTTATCTTATCCTCTATATCCTTACCTTTTAAACCTTTTAAATTTATATTTCCGATATCAATTTTAAAGTTTCCAAGTTTGTTTTTAATATCTTTACCAAAAATATCAGCTTCTTGTAAGGTAGTATCTTTTATATTTTTAAATATTTGTGATATAGAATTTGATAACTCACTTCCTAAACCCTTATAGGCGGTTTTAGATGAATATGAGTAGTGAACACCACCCCACCAACTTTTGCGCATACTCTCAAATGATTGGGTTTGAAATTGAAGACCTTTCATTGATTTTATTAGTTCATCTAAAGTTTGTGCCGTAAACTTAGCTTGTGAGCTCGTACCACCATAGTAGCCTTCACCACTTGTCCTTACTGTTCCGTCTCCTACTCCATTTGCACTACCAAATGCTATACCGGAATCTTGAAGTTTGGACCAGTTATATCCTCCGCCTCCTAAACCAATTAAACGTAACCCTTTATCAAGAAGTCCTGATATAGATCCAATAGTTGAACTTATTAACGTACCTAATGGATTATGGCCGACTATTGCTCCCAATGCTGTACCGATTTTTGAAAACGGTAGATCGTTTTTATATGATTTTTGATAATTTACAGAACCTACACCAACGCCATATTCGCCATTTCTGACTATGTCAGCACTTAGTCCTGTAAGATTTGAATTTAGTGAATTTAACGAATTAGCCATATTTAAAATAGCTTTATATTGCGGTTTAGCATAATCACTTATATTGTTTACAGCTTTAGATATTGATTCACTTACTTTATCACCGCCACCAAATACAGTTGTACTATTTGGATTAGTCATAGTTTTACTAAAATCAGTTGAAGCAGCACCTTTAAAAGCTATCCCAGCTTGTGCAAGTGTTGTACCAACCATTACTGCCATTGCGGCCATTCTTGGTATTGCAGTGTATGGGTCGCCACTTCCTTGATTCATAATTGCACTGACACCTTGAGTTACTGCTAGTGCTACTTGTGCTACTTGCATAGCTGCTGCTGCTTGAGTGCCTGCTCCAGCCATGTTGCCTATCGCACCAGCTAGCTCAGAATAGCCTTGTAGCTCAGAGTTAAACTTACTTTGATTAAGCGTTTTACTGTCTTTGGTAAACTTATTTTCTAAAGCCTTTTGTTTTATAAGTTTTTCTCCGGCAGGTAACCTTTGTTTATCTAATTTTAACCATGCTTTTGCATAGTCATTTTGTAATTTAATATCAGCTTTATTGTATTTTAGTTTACCTACATCAAGCTTTGTAAGTGATTTTGATATGTTTGCAATGCCTTTAGCAACTCCGGTTAAACTATTTCCCCAATTCATTCCACTTTGTGCTAATGATATTTGAGCATCTAGCATTGAGTTCATCTTAGCTAGTGAATCATCAAGTCCTTTTACCGTGAAGTCAATGCTATAATCTTGCTGCATCGTCTCCCAAACACTTTGCAGTTGTTTATTTGTAAATACGCCGCTTTGCGCAAGTTGTGCCATCTTATCGCTTACACCTTGTACCCATTTATCATAGCCTGTTCCCATGATCGATGCGTAGAGATTGTATGACTCTTGTTGAGACTTTGCTAGTTCATTAGCTCTCCACATATCCAATTTATGAAGTTGAACTTGCTTGGCAGCTTCACCCTGAAAAGTTTTATTAACAAGATTTGCATAATCTATATATTTTGATTGGATTCTTTCTCTAATAGGCATTTGAGCAGTTAGTAATGAATTTATTTTCTTAGCCAATTTAGACTCTTTTGAAAGTTGAGAAAGCATTGCCTTTTTATTATCTTTTATAGAATCTTGCTTTTTTAATTTGTCTTTTGATTTTTTCATTCTATCTATTTTTCTAGTGAGAGATTTTATTAAAAAGGCCTCGTGAATTAATTCAGCATTATAATTTGTAGTTGAATTAAGCCAACTCTTACCCCCTTCCTTTAATTGCCTATATTTATCTTTTAGTTGTTCTAATTCTCTGCTTGCAACTTTTATTGACGTTATTTTATAAATATCATAAACACTATCTACATTTGCCAGATAATCTTTTAATTCCGTATTTAGTGTTGTTAAAATTCCTGACAATAATTTAAGATTATCTTTTGCACTTTTAAAGGTTGTTTTTGTCATAGTACCTGTAAGCTGCTGCCAGGCGTTATCAAGATTTGATAATGCAACTGTCATTGTATCAAGAGATTTTATTTGACTTAGCCTATCTTCAACAAGTTTTACAACATTTTTTGTCTTTTTTAAAGCAGCATTAGTAAGGCCTAGTGATGCTAAGAATCTTCCAAGATTACTGTTTGCCAACACCGTACCTGATGCTATACCATCGACACCTGCCAATAATTCACGATATTGAACCCCGCCTGCTGCTGCGGCTATACTTAACTTTTTAGTTAAATTAATCATATCTTCGTTTGATGCACCGGCTTTTTTCATAGTTACATATAATGAACGATAAACTTCTGTTGTTTGATTTAATGTATATGGTGTTTGTGCATTTATTTTTAGTAACTCTTGTGCTGTTTTAATGGCTTCTTTTTGTGCTAAATTATACTTCTCTGCAATAGATAAATGTTTACCCATGGCAGAAGTGTTTGAAGATGTAGCAACTGTTAAAGCTGTAAGCCCTGCGATTGAGTCTTCCATATTTTTGTTAAATGCAAAGCCTGATTTTAATACAGCGTCAAATGCTTCTTTTACAAGGTAAATGCCTCCAACTTTTACACCTATGTTCATTAGTAAAGAACCAAATGAGTCTATAGAAGCACTTGTATTTTTTACACTTTTTCTGATTTGTTTGAATTCACCATTTACAACTTTTAGTTCGCCAGTTTTTTTATCAATACTAATTCGTATCTTTAAATCTTTTTCCACTTTGCTTCCCTATTTGTCTTTTTGCAACTCACTCGCCCAAACTCTACCCATATGCAAAATAATTGGGGTCCAATACTTCACATCAAGCTTATTCCACTTCAAGAAGTCTTTTATAGGCCGATATTGCTTGCCTACAACGCTTCCCATTCCACCATATTCATAAGGCACTTGCAAAAATACATTTGCTACTTTTGCAAGTTCTATATCATCATCAAGCCATTCAGGCTCATCCGACAACTCTCCACGTGCTGCTGCAATGTCAGGGTTTAAACTTCCCTGCCCTTTCGCATTTTGTTCACACCATACATATAATCGTGCTATGCGCTCTTTTTGAGCTTTCCCAGCTCTTCATCAAGTTGTTGTTTAAACTCATAAATGTTTGCATCGTTAATCTGCTCTTCAATGATTTTTGATTTAACGTCATCATCAGCTCTTAAACACTGCTTTAAAACATCTTTAGTAAAAGTCAATCTCTTAGTCACATCATCATCAAGAGAAATACCCTTATCAATCTGTTTTGTAGTAGGTTCTAAATACTCTACTTTTTCAACTGTTCCGTCTTGGAACTCATACTCGAACTTAAAACTTTTTCTATTTGCTTTAAATTTTTTCATCTTTTTATTTCCTTGTAGTTTTTTGTGTAGTTTTTGAAGTGGTGGGAACTACAAAAACCCACCCAGTTATGCGTAAACTATTGAAAAGTTATCATAACCCGCACTTGATTGACACTCAAAAGTCTCATCATAAACAATCTTGCCACTGTCGTCACTCTCACTTGCATTTGTAGGGTTACAATATGTAGCCGTGAGTGTAATTTTGTTCCCTGCAACAGTTCCAAGTGTAACCACTACGGTTTTAACAGTATTTGCGTTTAAATCAGCCCAATAAGTAGCCACGCCTTTCGTTTTGACTGCTTTTACATTGATTGTCGGTTTAATATCTGAAATATAAAACTCATTTTGACCGATGGCATTCGTTTCATTGATCTGATTTCCTGTTTTAAACTCAAAGCTAGTAAGTGGAATTGAAGCACCTCCTACCGTAATGATAGATGCGTTCTCTACTTTTAGGTTTTCGTTTGCATCCACTGTGACTGTCGGATTAGCACCTACTGTCTCTCCAAGTGTTGTAAAACCTTTCATGGCAAAAGATAATTTTGCAAGTTCTCCGACTTTACCGCCAAATGTAATATCTCCGACAATACCCGTAACATCTCTGTACGAACCATCAAGATATACTTTTGCGGTTCCTTGTATAAAAGTTGATGCAGGAGTGTATGTTACATCCGTGTTTGCTGTGATTATTTCATTTAGCCCACACGCTTTAAGAAGTTCTCCGTATGATGGAGCAACACCTAATGCGCCGCCTGTTCTTGCAACAACTTCTACCGTAAAGTCTGTCGTTGTAAGTTCAGGTATGGTTTGCGTCTTATTGTTACCTGTTGCACCGTTTCCGATGTTTTTGTACTCGATTGTCTTAGCAGTCGGCAGCACTAAAACATCTGTTGATGTTGTAATATTGTCTGTATCTGCCGGTGCACCTGCTGTACTAAAAAGTAGCGTATTCTTAACTGTTAATTGATTCGCCATTATTTATCTCCTCGATATATTTTGATTGCAAGAGAGACTTAACTCTCTCCTCTTTTGCTGTAAACTCATCACCACTTTTATAGAGTTTTTTATCTACTTTTATGGTGGTGTTTTGTCTGATTACTTTGTATTTCATCTTCTGCTCCCTAATAAAAGATTTCAGCATTCATAAGAATTACTTCATAATCCAAATTACCTAAATCTTTTTTTGTCTCTAATGACAAATTGTTTCTATCATTTTGTTCTACATACTCAACAAAATCTTTAAGCATTGCATTTGTTATGCTCTCATTTTGAAAAACTATAGCTATGGTTGTATCAAGAGAACTTACTGTTGCAGTTCGTCTTGAGACAACAGTAGTTGTAAAATTTGATACATAATTAGAGACTATGTTATTTAAATCTGCAATTAGTTCTGATTCTGTTTTCATATTTCAAGCCCTATTGTTGTTTCAAATCCATCTGGCTCATTATAAAAAGAGATTACTTTATGATCTACAGTTCCTATTGTTACTATGTCACTATTTGTAATGCCTAGCACATCTTTACTCTGAACTGTAATCACTCTCTCTTTGCTGCTTTGCACTTCAAAATCTTTTGCATAAAAAACACTTATTTCATTCCCTTTAAATAAAGCCTTATCATCATAAAGCTCATCATATATAAGTTGTAAATCATCTTGAATAAGTGTCTTATTGCTCATACTATTTCTTTTGTGCCAATGAGTTTAAAATCATCTTGTTTGCAAGACTTTCAGGAATATCAATAGACACCCCTTTTTTGTATCTTTTCCCGCGAAACTCAGTCGCTTTTAAAAGTGTTACTTTCATATTACATATCTATCTTTACATAAACAGAGCCAGCAACAGCAGCAACTTTAGCAGTTAATGAAATTCCTGCCTTAGAACCTTTTGTGCTATCAGTTGTTACAAGTCTTGTATTTACATCAAAGTAAACAACATCGCCCACTGCAATAGCATCTGCTGTTGTTGCACCAATTTCAAATACACCCTCCAAATCAAGAGAAATAACATCTCCTGCTACTGCATCACCAAGAGCTACGCCAACTCTATCTGTTAGTGGAATCACATCTCCATTTGCTATTGTGCTTGTAGCAATATAATCAACTACTGCACCTTTTTGAATTTTTAATGCTTCTTTTGCCATAATCTCATCTCCTCAGATAGACGCTACTTAAGCGCCTACATTTTTATAAAGTGAACGGAAGTCTTCCGCAACTACACCAAAGTCAAATACACCTTGGAAAACTGTTTTTGTTAAGCTTGTTGAATCAAGTTGCACGATTGGTTTACGACCTGTTCCTGCTAAGTAACCTGCTTTAATAGTACGCATACCACCTGCTAAGTACCAAGCACCTGCTTCAAGCTCACTATCTACAATCACTTTCATACTGTTTGCAAAAGGGTTAATAACACCTGCGTTTGCACCAGTTTCTAAAGTAGATGCCGAAGCAATAAGTTTACGAGCTGTAATCTCTTGCTCTGGTGCAACTATAAGAAATTCTGGGATAATATTTAGTGCGTCTTTACCGCCATTTGAAGTTTGTCTCATCATTGCAGTTCTTGCAGCAGTAAGAGATGCTTCATCAATTGCAGCACCAGAACTGTCTAAGTTGTTATGACCACTTGCAAAAATCGCAAGACCATCTTTCATTTTATATCCAGCGTAATCGCCTTTGCTCTGAAGTAAATCATAAACAATACCATTGGCAGTTCTCTTAGCCATTTGACCAAATTCAGATAAAAGAGTGTTAAATGCTCCTAAATCATCATTTACAATCATTTGACGAGTAAGTACAAATTCATTTGCAAAAGATTCAATTTTCCAAGCTTCACCAGATTCAGTAAGTTGTTTCTCTTTTATCTCTCCGGCTTCAGTAAGCTTAGATAAACGACCAGAAGTTCCAAGTGTAATATCTGTGTTTGTTTTAAAGTCTGGAACATCAATCTCTTTTACCCATTTTTCAAATGATGATGTTTGAGTAGCGTAACCTTGTTCTAGTACACGATTACCTGCATTTACAAGCAACATAGGAAAATCAGCACTAACCATTGCACGAGAAGCAATCTCATTCTTATCATATCCATGAATACCACATACTTGTTTTGCAATGTCAATCATTGACGCACCACGGAACATATTTGCATCTGCGTGAGGATTTTCAACTTTTACACCTGATTTCATAGCTACTGCATCTGTCATGGCTCTCATCATCTCAACACGATTAGTATCATCCTTTGCTCTTGCATAAAATGTCTCTTGTTTACTAGCTCTCTCATCTAAAATAGCTTTCATAAGCTCTTGAGCTGTTCCCTCTTTTTCAAATTTTGCACGAATTTCTTCTGGTACATCATATTGAGTAGCAATTGTTAAAATTTCAGCTTTTCTAACTGCTTCAACTTTTTCGGCTCTTAAAGCCTGTAACTCTTTTTCTCTCTCAGCTGCAATTTTCATACGAACTTGTGTGAGTTCTTTTTCTTGCTCTTCACTTCTTTTAGAAACTTTTTCTAATTTAGCGAGTCGCTCCATTAATTCTTTATTCATTTCATCTTCTCCTATTTTAAAATTGGCATCTCTGTCTTGATATTTTGCACCACTGTCAAAGCCAATACCTACTGCTGATAATTCAACTATACTAAAGTCTGTTATCGTTACTAAGTCTGGCTCACCTTGTCTCTCTTCTACTGTGTATTTATTGATTTTGTAGCCAATAGATACATCAGTAAGCGTTTTGTTTTCATACTTACGCTTAATATCTAAGCCACTCTCATCAAAAACTACATCACCCAACAAAGATGTTCCTTCCATTCGTTTGTTCTCAATCCGACCTATCGCGTCATCTACACATCTGTTGTGATTTTTAAAGAAAGTATTTAGTTCACTCATATCTGCACCGTTAATATCTAAGCGTTCTATAAACTCACTATTAGATATTCTCCAGTCATAACGCATTCCCTCGTTATTTTCAGATACCATTACAAAAGTAAGACCATCTTTTGAAGTCTGTTTTTGTGCTACTTGTGCCTTTCTCTCATGCACTTGACCGACAAGTGCATCTCTTTTTTGCATTTTATTAGCCATTTTTACCTCCTTTGTTTGTAGTTTTACTTGCCAAAACATCTTGAAGAGTAGCTATGCCATACTTTTTCATCAACTCATTTTCTGTCTGTTTTGTAGCTAATATCTCTTCAAAATCTTTACCAAGTGCTGCACACTCTTCAGTCATTGTTGTAAGATTTAGATTTAGCTCTTTTTCTATTGCGTTTACTGTTTTAACTGGATCAACCCACTCTCGTTTAGGAAAACTCCAACGAGACTTAATAAACTGCTCTTTATTGTTTATCCATTTTGTAGGATTGATTTTTATGCGACCTGCTAAAACTTCTATCTCTAGCCATTCATTAAAAATATTATTTAGCACATGAGAGACTAAATGCTCCTGTTCATTGTCAAAGCGTTTGTTATCTTGAATAATAGAGGCACGACTTGATGCAAAATTTACTTTTGAGTAGTCTCTAAAAGCCAACTCATAAGAGATATTACGAGCTGTTGCAATCATACGCACGGTATTTAGTATAAACTCTCCATATCCTGCACCACCTGCGTTATTGTTATGTTTTGCTACTTTTTCACCAGGGCGAAGATAGTAAACCATTAAGCCATTTATGTCTTGAAGCTCTTCATCATATTTAGAAGTTACACCCCACTGTTCTACACTTCTTTCCGTCTCTATTGTGTAGGCAATTTCTGCATTTGCTCGTGCACTTTGAACTGTTGCACTCTGATAAGCACTAAAGTTTTTAATATCTAGTATTGCTTGTTTGTACTCTGAAATTCCTCTATATTGCGAGGGACGCTCTATGCTAAAGTAGTTTATGATGTTTTTTGCAGGGATTGAGAACTGCTTTATATTCTGCTCACCATATTGATTTGTAAGTCTAAAATAATAGTAAAGAGGCTTTCCATAATTATCAAGCTCTATTCCATTATCGCCTCTTGACACATCTAAGCTATCAACCTCAATAAGTTGAAGTTTTAACTCTCCATTTACAATAGTTTTATAAATAAGTATCTCTCCATCAACCATTCGAGAAGATAAAACAAGTCTTTGAAAATCTGTAAAGTTTAGTCTTCCTGTTACATCACACTTATCTGACCACTGTTTAAATCTTTTTTCAATGGTATCATTTAGTTTTTTATTTTCTGTTTTTGATTGTAATGTTATGCCACGACCGACAACATTGCTTATGATTGCTTTATCAATATTTGCCATAATGGGATTATTTTCATGTAGCCATCTAGCTCTAGCACGCATGACATCACGATCTAATCGTGCTGTATATTCAAATGGAGAGTTAGCATTATAGAAATCACGATTTGCAAGAGTGCGTTTACCGCCTTCGTAAAATGCCCGTTTTTTGAAAAGATTAACTGCTTTTTTGAAAAGATTAGCCAAAACTTACTCCATAAACTGCTTTTATAGCTATTTTTGTTTGAGTATCTGAGTAGTCTGAGCCGTGTAGTGCTATGAGATTTCTAAGTTCTGTCTGCTCTTGAAGTAGCATATCATAAGCACGACGCACTTCTTTATCACCAGTTCGTGTAAGAATTGCTTTTCGTGCTGGTATTAATGCTGATTGTACTTCTGCTAGTTGTTCACCAAGAGTCATAAAAAACACACCTTTAAAAATTTATGGCGTATTTTTACATTTTTATTTCTGTAGTGGTATGGGTACTAAAAAAGAATTTTGAAATTT
>Ga0256829_1002013_pt1 | contig 15698 bp, 15 predicted proteins | sample 131447metaG_FD_185979 | JGI IMG/M metagenome (GOLD analysis project Ga0256829, IMG submission 185979) | Hydrothermal vent microbial communities from Lau Basin, Pacific Ocean - 131-447 | ecosystem: Environmental > Aquatic > Marine > Hydrothermal vents | place: Pacific Ocean: Lau Basin | collected...
TCCTTATTATATGCAAGCGCAGCATCGTATAGATTCCTCTGAAAAGACTCCGCAGCAAATAGTAGCCGAAATAGTGGCCTTATTATTCTAAGTGAACAACATCTTGCTTGTCTCCAAAGACCACTGCGACATTTTCGTTCAGGGAAGTAGAAAGAGAAATTCCTTTAAAATCTGCTTTGACAGGATACTTCTTATGATTTCTGTTCACTAGCACCGCAGTCTTAAAGCGCGACAAAGGAACATCTAGAAAATGCCGAACCCCATAGATCAGGGTCGTGCCAGAGTTCAGTACATCATCTATGAGTACAACGGCTTTATCCCTATACGCTTCAGCTGGCATACTTGTAGTAATAGGCGCTCGCGGGTTCGATTTGTCAATAGCCACTTTACAAAGTGAAAAGTGCATGGGGGCTATGTCCTGAAGCATTTCTGCCAGGCGCTGTGCCAAGGTGTAACCACCGCCTTCTATTCCGGCGAGCACGATCTCTTTTTCGTTGGCATTGGCCTCGTAGATCTGATACGCAATGCGTCTTATTTTGTGTTGAACCTGCTCGTGATTGAGGATAATATCCATAAACTCTTTTGTTCTATAACAAAGATACCAAAACTTTGATCACTCCTGTTCGTCTGTGAAGTCTTCCAGATCGCGTCTGTCCTTTTTTGTTGGCCTGCCCGTTCCGCGCTTTCTGTAATAGTCTTTAGAGTATTTTAGAAGTTCTAAGGTTTCCACAGCTTCCTTTGGCGTAGTGTCCACTCTGTAAATGTCTACCAACTTGGCACCCACACGGCTGGCAGGAGTATCCAAAACGCGCAAACAGTAATCTATTTGATTCTTGCGCACTTTTAGCTCATCGCCGGGATAGACTTCTCTAGAAGGCTTCACCACATCGTTGTTCACGCGAATAGCACCTTTTTTACATGCTATGGTCGCCTGATTTCTGGTCTTGAAGTAACGTGTGGCCCAAAGATATTTATCAACCCTCATACAATCGGTCTAAAATGAACGTTAATGTTTATAGCAAAAGTATAAAAAATGGTATCTTGCGCCCGTCTTTTTAAGACATAAAATGGTGTAAATACGGCAGTTTAAGGCTGCTCATTTCAAAAATAATCTCATTGAAAAAGAAGATATTCAACACGCTTTTAGCGACGCTTTTATTAGCGGCTATGTTCTCTTGTAGAAACGACGACAACGGCATTGAAACTATTCCTCCAAGAGACCGTGGGGAAGAGGCGGTTAACGCCGAGGCCGAATTGGTTGCCTTTTTACAGACACACTTTTACAATTACGAAGAGTTTCAGACACCTCCTGTAGGATTCGATTTCGAAGTGGTTATAGATACTATCGCAGGAGAGAATGCAGACAAGACCCCGCTTATCGATCAAGTGGAAACCAAAGTTGTAACCGATAGAGAAGAAGAAGACGTTACCTATAACCTATACATTCTTAAAGCCCTTGCCGGCGAGGGGAATCAGCCGACCTTTGTAGATTCAACCCTGGTGACCTACCGAGGAACACTATTGAACGGTACGCAGTTTGACGGATCTCCAAACCCGGTGTGGTTTGATCTTACCGGAGTAATTGACGGATTCCAAGAAGGACTCACAGAGTTCAAAGGAGCAACATCGCAAACCGTGAATCCTGATGGTACGGTGAGCTTTGAAGGCTTCGGATCTGGAGCGCTCTTTATTCCATCCGGTATCGCTTATTTTAATCAGCCACCGAGTACGCAGATCCCGCTTTATGCGCAGCTGATCTTCACCTTTAATGTATTGGATGCTGTTGTGGCCGATCACGACCAGGACGGGATAATCTCTTTAAACGAGGACCTGAACAACAACGGTAACGAATTAGATGACGATACCGACAGCGACGGAGTGCCGGACTTTGCAGACTTTGACGATGACAACGACGGAATTCCTACGCGTGATGAGATAGAAATAGACGATGAGGGTAATGTTACCTTGACAGATTCAAACGGCGACGGTATTCCAGATTATAGAGATCCGGATACAAACTAAGAAAGCCAGATTAAAACATAAAAAAATCCCGCTCGAAGCGGGATTTTTTAGTTGTGATGGTTATTTAGTTCAATAGAACTTATTTGCGTCCCATTACTTTTTTGGCCTTGGCTGCAATCGCGGCAGCGTTTAAACCGTATTTGTCCATAAGTTGTGCAGGTGTCCCTGACTCGCCAAAAGTATCATTGGTTGCAACAAACTCCTGCGGAGTCGGATGATGCAAGGCCAATTCTCTAGCTACCGATTCACCCAAACCACCGAGGTAGTTGTGTTCTTCTGCAGTAACGATACAACCTGTCTTTTTAACGCTCTTTACGATCGCCTCAGCATCTAGCGGTTTAATGGTGTGAATATTGATCACCTCTGCGCTAATACTCTCTTCATTCAGTGCTTTGGCTGCTTCTAAAGCTTCCCATACCAAATGGCCTGTAGCTACAATGGTCACATCGCTTCCTTCTTGAAGTTTCACTGCCTTGCCAATTTCAAAGTCTTGATCTTCTGCAGTGAAATTAGGCACCTTTGGGCGTCCAAATCGTAAATATACTGGTCCATGATGCCTAGCAATAGCTATAGTTGCAGCCTTGGTCTGATTGAAATCACAAGTGTTGATCACAGTCATACCCGGTAGCATTTTCATAAGGCCAATGTCTTCTAAGATCTGGTGAGTTGCCCCATCTTCTCCCAAGGTCAAACCAGCGTGAGAAGCGCATATTTTTACATTCTTATGCGAATAGGCAATACTCTGTCTGATCTGATCGTAAACACGACCTGTGGAGAAGTTTGCAAAAGTCCCTGTAAAAGGGATCTTTCCTCCAATGGTCATCCCAGCAGCTAGGCCCATCATATTAGCTTCTGCAATCCCAACCTGAAAGAATCTTTCCGGGTGGTTTGCTTTGAATTCGTCCATTTTAAGCGATCCGGTAAGGTCGGCACACAGCGCAACCACATCCGGATTCGATTGTCCCAAAGCCGTTAGGCCTGCTCCAAAACCAGAGCGCGTATCTTTTTTTCCTGTATCTGTATAGATCTTCATTGCTAGTGGTTTAGTAGTCTCCTAAGGTTTCTGGGTTTTGAGCAAGACCAACGGCCAATTGCTCGTCGTTTGGTGCTTTTCCGTGCCACGCATGGGTATGCATCATAAAATCAACCCCATTACCCATAACAGTTTTAAGCAGCAAACACACAGGTTTACCTTGTCCCGTTAGATTTTTGGCATGCGTCAAACCGTCTATTACGGCTTGCATATTGTTTCCATCGGTCACTTCGTGAACTGTCCAGCCAAAGGCTTCGAATTTACCGCGGACGTTACCCAAGTCTAGTACGTCGTCTGTAGAACCATCGATCTGTTGTCCGTTTAAGTCCACAGTAACAACCAGGTTGTCTACTTTATTAGCGGCGCAGTACATGATCGCCTCCCAGTTCTGACCTTCTTGTAACTCGCCATCGCCACAAAGTGCGTAGACCAGATGTGGGTCTTTATTGAGTTTCTTGGTCTCTGCGGCACCGGCGGCTACAGAGATTCCCTGTCCTAAAGAACCGGAAGCTACACGAACTCCTGGAAGACCTTCGTGAGTGGTTGGATGGCCTTGTAGGCGAGAATCGATCAGTCTAAAGGTGTTCAACTCTTCTACCGGAAAGTATCCACTTCGAGCTAAAACACTGTAAAATACCGGGGAAATGTGTCCGTTAGATAAGAAGAAAATATCTTCGTCTTTTCCGTCCATATGGAAACCGTCTTTACGGTCCATGATGACTTGAAACAAGGCCACAAAAAATTCGGCACAACCCAAGGAACCTCCCGGGTGACCCGAATTAACTTTGTGTACTTGCCTTAAAATGTCGCGTCTGACCTGCGTTACCAAGTCTTCTAAAGCTGCGATATCTGGCATAAAAAATGGTTTGAATTTAGGCGTAAAATTAAGGTATTCAACCCCTCGAGCAAAGAGCTGTCAAGTCGAGTTATCAACGATTCCCAAGGATTAGTTAACATTGCAGCGCAATCGGGGTAAAAACAGCATAAGATGCTATCTTTGCCGCTGAGGAATCTACCAGAGATATGCAATTCAGCTTAGCAGCAAACGACCCACTTAGTAAAGCCCGTGCGGGCACGATTACCACAGATCACGGAACCATAGAGACACCGATCTTTATGCCGGTTGGTACAGCCGGAACCGTGAAAGGCGTGCATCAGCGTGAGCTTAAAGAAGATATCGATCCGGATATCATTCTAGGGAACACTTACCATTTGTATTTACGCCCTAAAACGGACATCCTACAAAAGGCTGGAGGTTTGCATAAATTCATGAATTGGGACCGCAATATCTTAACCGATAGTGGTGGCTATCAGGTGTACTCACTTTCCGGAAATCGGAAGATCAAAGAAGAAGGGGTTAAGTTCCAATCGCATATAGATGGATCTTATCATATGTTCACTCCAGAACGTGTAATGCAGATCCAGCGGGTTATAGGGGCCGATATCATCATGGCTTTTGACGAATGCACACCCTATCCGTGTGACTACAATTACGCCAAACGTTCCATGCACATGACCCACCGTTGGTTGGATCGCTGCATAGCTGAACTCGACAAATTGCCTTACACCTACGACTATTCTCAGGCCTTCTTTCCGATAGTTCAGGGCAGCACGTACAAGGATTTACGGAAACAGTCCGCAGAATATATAGCTAGTGTAGATGCTGTTGGGAATGCCATCGGGGGACTTTCGGTTGGTGAACCTGCGGAGGAGATGTATGCCATGACAGAAGTGGTCACAGAAGTGTTGCCTTGGGATAAGCCTCGTTATTTGATGGGTGTTGGTACTCCGATAAATATTTTGGAGAATATCGCCTTAGGTGTAGATATGTTTGACTGTGTGATGCCTACAAGAAACGCGCGAAACGGAATGTTGTTCACCTCAGAAGGTACCATCAACATCAAAAATAAAAAGTGGGAAGACGACTTTTCTGTGATAGACCCTATGGGACACACCTATGTAGATACGCAATACACCAAGGCATACCTAAAACACCTTTTCAGTGTTAACGAACTTTTAGGGAAACAAATCGCCACGATTCATAATTTAGGCTTTTATTTGTGGTTAGTCCGCGAAGCCAGACGACAGATCATTGCCGGAACCTTTAAGTCTTGGAAAGACAAAATGGTGCGCCAAATGGACAAACGCTTGTAGCAGATGCTCTCAATTTTAGATCGTTACATACTTAAAAAGTACTTGGGCACCTTTCTGATGCTGCTCTTGCTTTTTATCCCCATTGGGATAACGGTTAACCTAGCCGAAAAGATCGATAAGATCTTGGCCAACGAGGTCCCGTTCTCTGAGGTAGCCCTTTACTATCTTCATTTTACGATCTACTTTGCAAATCTGCTGTTCCCCTTATTTTTATTCCTATCGGTGATCTGGTTCACTTCTAAAATGGCTAACAAGACAGAAGTGATCGCATTCTTGAGTAGTGGGGTCTCCTTTTACCGCTTTTTACGCCCTTATATGATAGGGGCGACAATAGTGTGTATTGGTGCGTTGTTTCTGGGGATGTATCTCGCTCCAATGGCGAGTAAAGGCTTTAACGAGTTTACCTATCAATACCTGAAGCGCGGCAAGAAAGATCGCGATCAGACCAACGTCTACCGACAGATCAACGAAACCGACTATATCTATGTGAGTTACTTTAACCCCAAGAATCAGATGGGGCGTAACTTTACCCTAGAGCATGTGGTGGACAACAAATTGGTCTATAAGCTCAGTGCGAATAGGATCAAGTACAACCTAGAAGATAGTACCTACACCTTAAGTAACTACACCAAGAGGATAGTAGGGGAGCGCGAAGATAAACTGATAATAAAGAACAAACTCGACACTGTCTTTTCTTTTGACCTAGAAGATTTGACTCCTCTAGAATATATTGCTGAAACCTTGAACTACAACGAGCTCAATCGTTTTATCGACAAGGAAAAGGCTAGGGGGTCGTCCTACATTAGTCGCTATGAGATCGTTAGGAATAAACGCTGGAGTTTACCTATCTCGGCCTATATTTTGACCATTATAGCTGTGGCTGTGTCTTCTATAAAAAGACGTGGCGGTATGGGAGTAAACCTCGCGTTTGGTATTGGATTGGGAATGGTCTTTGTCTTTTTCGACAAGATCTTTGGAACTTTGGCAGAGCAGAGCGATTTCTCTCCTTTAGTGGCAACGTGGTTCCCGAACATCGTTTTTGCCATCTTGGCTGTTTATCTGCTCTACAATGCTAAGCGTTAAACAGGGACAATACCTGCACTTACACCTTATTGTATTTATCTGGGGTTTCACGGCTGTACTTGGCGCCTTGATCTCTTTAGATGCTATCCCTTTGGTTGCATATCGGATGAGTTTTGCCGCCATCTTCCTTTTCCTGTTTGCCATTCTGACTAAAAAAAGATTACGCTTCTCTAGGAAGATCCAGTTAAAATTTGCCATTGCCGGGCTTCTCATTGCCTTGCATTGGTTGGCGTTCTTTGGGGCGGTCAAGGTCTCTAATGTATCAGTGACGCTGGCAGTAATGTCTACCGGGGCCTTCTTTGCAGCTTTTTTGGAGCCTATTTTTTTAAAGCGTAAACTCATCATCTACGAGCTTGTATTTGGCCTTTTGGCTATGTGTGGTCTCGCCTTGATCTTTAAGGTAGAGTCTCAATATACCTTAGGAATACTATTGGCCTTAGGTTCCTCTTTTCTAGGGGCGTGTTTTACCATATACAATGCACAATTGGTAAAGCAGCATCAGGCCGGGTCGATAGGTCTCTTTGAAATGGCCTATGGAGCACTATTTGTTTTGGGCTATTTGGCGCTTAGTGGGGCAATTTCTGCGGATTTTTTCGTGCTGAGTAGTCGCGATTGGGCATATGTCTTAGTATTAGCTTCTGTCTGTACCGCCTATGCGTTTGTTGCTTCTGTGCACGTAATGCGCTGGCTTAGTGCCTACACTGTAATGCTCACAGTAAATCTCGAACCGGTTTACGGAATACTTTTGGGCTTATGGATTCTTGGCGATGCGGAACATATGCAAGCCGAGTTCTATCTGGGGGCAGCACTTATTTTGCTGACTGTCATTGCCAACGGTATCCTCAAATTATCCAAGGCTAGAAAAACGAGATCTGAAACTACGGGATAAACCCAAAGTTCTTATATTTGTGAGCTAACCACCCACATAAAAACTGAAGTAAAAATCATGGAGTATCTTGATTTTGAATTACCGATAAAAGAGCTGCAGGAGCAGTATGAGAAAGCCTGTAAAATAGGCGAGGAGAGTGATGTTGATGTGACCAACACCTGCAAGCAGATCGAGAAAAAACTCAAGGAGACCAAAAAGGATATTTATAAGAATCTGACCCCTTGGCAACGCGTCCAATTGTCCAGACATCCTAATCGCCCATATACGCTAGATTATATTAAAGCTATTTGTGGCGATTCTTTTTTGGAATTACACGGCGACAGAAATGTCAAGGACGACAAGGCTATGATCGGAGGTCTGGGTAAGATAGGAGATCAGTCGTATATGTTCATCGGGCAGCAGAAAGGCTATAATACCAAAACGCGACAGTACCGAAATTTTGGTATGGCGAATCCGGAAGGCTATCGCAAGGCCCTGCGTCTTATGAAAATGGCAGAAAAATTCGGAGTGCCTGTTGTCACTTTAATCGATACTCCTGGTGCCTACCCTGGTTTAGAGGCCGAAGAGCGTGGACAGGGAGAGGCAATTGCGCGCAATATCTTAGAGATGACACGCCTTAAAGTGCCGATCATTGTGGTCATTATTGGCGAAGGAGCTAGTGGTGGTGCGTTAGGTATAGGTGTGGGAGATACTGTGCTAATGTTGGAAAACACCTGGTACTCGGTGATCTCACCAGAAAGCTGTTCTTCTATTCTTTGGCGTAGCTGGGAGTATAAAGAACAGGCAGCCGAGGCCTTAAAGCTGACGGCCACTGATATGAAGAAGCTCAAACTTATCGACACTATCGTTAAAGAACCCCTTGGTGGAGCACACAGCGATCGCGAAGGTATCTTTACAACAGTAGCTAAGGAGATTGAAAAATCTTTTGACGAGCTCAAGAACTTATCCCCAACCGAATTGGTTGAAAAACGCATGGATAAGTATTCCGAAATGGGAGTCTTTAAAGGGTAAGTCTTGTAAAATAAGGACTTAGCGAAAGCACTCATTTATAAGCTTTTACTTTTCTAGGGTTATTAACAATAATCAGCAGTTCTTAACAGTTAAAATGTTAATAGCTGGTGGACATCGGTTGCTACAAAAACTAGTGCAGCTGATAACAATTTATTTACATTCGCTGCATGGAAAATTTGCAACCTCGCACAAACTACGGGCAACGGAAATCTCAGGTTATTTCACTTGAAAAAGGGAAATTGCCTCCGCAAGCTGTTGATTTAGAGGAGGTTGTGTTGGGAGCCATGATGATCGACAAAAAAGGAGTTGATGAGGTGATCGATATCCTTCATCCCGACGCTTTTTACAAGGAAGCGCATCAGCACATCTTTGAGGCGATTCACAAATTATTCGAAAACAGCCAGCCTGTAGACTTATTAACCGTTTCGGCTCAGCTCAAGAAGGACGGGCAACTCGAATTGGTAGGAGGAGAATTCTATCTGATCCAATTGACTCAAAAAGTGTCTTCTTCTGCTCACATTGAGTTCCATGCTCGGATCATTTTGCAGAAGTTTATTCAGCGTAGTTTGATCAAGATCTCCAACGAGATCATCGAAGAGTCTTACGACGAAGCCACGGATGTATTTGATCTCTTGGACAATGCAGAATCCAAGCTTTATGAGATCACTCAAGGAAATATAAAGCGCTCTTCAGAGACTGCACAAAATTTGGTTATTCAGGCCAAAAAACGCATTGAGGAGATCGCTAACAAGGAAGGGCTTTCGGGTATCCCTTCTGGGTTTACTCAATTGGACAAGCTCACTTCTGGTTGGCAGCCCTCGGATTTAATTATTGTTGCAGCACGTCCGGGTATGGGTAAAACGGCCTTGACCTTATCGATGGCCAGAAACATGGCCGTGGAGCACCAGATCCCTGTAGCCTTCTTTTCTCTGGAGATGTCTTCCGTACAGTTGATCACTCGTTTGATCTCCTCAGAAACTGGTCTGAGTTCCGAAAAGTTGCGTACCGGAAATTTAGAGCAACACGAATGGGAGCAACTAAACGTTAAGGTAAAAGACTTGGAAAGAGCACCGCTTTTCATTGACGATACACCTTCGCTCTCCATTTTCGATCTGCGAGCAAAAGCCAGACGTCTTAAGTCACAGCACGACATTCAAATGGTCGTGATCGACTACTTACAGCTTATGACTGCTGGTGGAAGTCAAAAAGGAGGGAACCGTGAACAAGAGATATCTACCATTTCGCGAAACCTAAAGGCATTGGCCAAGGAATTGAACGTACCTGTAATTGCCCTTTCGCAGTTATCGCGTGCCGTAGAGACCCGTGGAGGTAGTAAGAGACCCTTGCTTTCTGACCTTCGTGAATCTGGAGCCATTGAGCAAGATGCAGATATAGTATCCTTTATCTATCGTCCGGAATACTATAAAATTGACGAATGGGATGACGAAGAACGCAGCCCAACTGCAGGTCAAGCTGAGTTTATTGTAGCAAAACACCGTAATGGTGGCTTGGATGAGATTCGCTTGAAATTCATCGGACATTTAGGTCGTTTTGAGAATTTGGAGACCTTTGATTCTCCGTTCGAGTTCCATTCTCGTATGAATGCTGCTGCTAATGACGATACCTTTAAGCCAGACAGTTTCCCATCCGCAGAAGACGCCTTTGATGGTCCTGCAAGTCCTCCGGATGACGATATTCCATTCTAGGATTCGCCTCTAGCTGCTAAATCTATATTAAAGGACAAGCTTGGAACGCTTTTTGTCGTTATCTTAGCCTTATGCGTATATGGATTTTTATCTTCTTATTCTTTGGAGTCTTTTCTGCACAGGCCTCTTATATTCTGATCCCTATGGATGCAGAAGGGCAGACCGAACACCTTAAGGCCTATGGTATAACCTATTGGACCTTAGAAAAGAACCTAAAGGTAAAATGGCTGTTGAATTATCGAGGTGGATCTTTTTTACTCCCAGATTCTGAGACCATTCGTAAAGAATGTCAAATTAGAGGAGTTCAATTCGAGGTCATTTCCGATTCAAAAACCGAAGAAATTCTTAATCTAATTGCCAGCCCATCTCAAAATATGGAGGCGGTTGTATTAGAAAAAGCACCACGCATTGCAGTCTATTCTCCCAAGGGAAATCAACCTTGGGACGACGCCGTAACCATGGTGTTGACCTATGCGGAGATTCCGTATACAGTTATTTACGATGAGGAGGTACTAAGCGATCAGCTCATTCTTTACGATTGGTTGCACCTGCATCACGAGGATTTTACGGGTCAGTACGGAAAATTCTACCGTAGTTTTAGATCTGCCCCTTGGTATATCGAAGAAAAACGGCTTGCAGAAGAACGCGCGGCCAAGCTCGGTTATAATAAGGTATCTGAATCCAAGAGAGATGTGGCACTCAAGATCAGAGATTATGTAGTTGGTGGTGGATTCATGTTTGCTATGTGTAGTGCTACAGATAGTTTTGATATTGCTCTGGCAGCCGCCGGAGTGGATATTTGCGAAGCCATGTTTGACGGCGACCCTTCAGAGGGCGGTTACCAAAGTAAGTTAGACTACTCGAGGAGTTTCGCTTTTACAGACTTTATCTTAGAGCGCAGCCCTAACGTTTACGAGTTCTCTGATATCGATATGACCCGTAAGCGTGCTATACCCAAGGAGACCGACTATTTTTCCTTAATGGATTACTCAGCCAAATGGGATCCTATTCCAACTATGTTAGTGCAAAACCACACCGCGTTGGTGAAGGGTTTTATGGGGCAGACCACCTCTTATGATCGAAATTTGATCAAAGCTAATGTGCTGATCATGGGTGAGAATAAGACCAATGGGGAGGCTCGATATATTCATGGCATCAAAGGCAAAGGCTTCTTTACATTTTACGGCGGACACGATCCTGAAGACTATACCCATAGAGTAGGAGATGCTCCAACAGAGCTGGCACTACACCCAACTTCTCCCGGCTACAGGCTCATTCTTAATAATGTGTTGTTTCCGGCGGCTAAGAAAAAGCGCCAAAAAACTTGATCAATTGTAGAGTGGAAAGTACTTGAAGTACTTCGGATATTCTTGTCGTGGTTTAAAGGCTATAACGGTTTCCTCATAAGCTAGAGAAGACTCTGTTATCACTACGTGATCGGCTTCTAGCTTCGCTTTTTCAAACTCCTTTTCGCTGACCAAGCATACTGTTTTATAAAACGGGCCTGCCAACCACTCTTTTACGGTATCATCATTGGAATACTTCAGATAGCAAGCCAAGCTGGCGTGTGCAACGCCAACGACAGCTTTTCCCGTAGGGATGCTATCTTTAACAAGGATGTACATTTTTAGATTGGGCACGACTATATTTTTTAAAAGAGCGCCATTTTGTTTAGGCTAAAGCTAGTGAGAAATTACTTAAATACACGAATTGATAAATCAGTATATGGACTGTTTATGAGAGTGGTTAATAATCGCCTAACTTAAAACTGGGGTGGGTGTGGAACGCCCCGGTTTAGGTCCAATCTAGAACTCTTATACTGCCAGTAAGAAACGATAGAATCTTATCGATTCTATTCAAATTAAGAGTCACTTAGGACTGTATTCGTATTGCATTGCTGTGGTGGTAGCAGTATCACAATTACCCAATCTAATTGATGAATCTGTAGGGGTTAGACTTTATTATTGTCACAAAACAACTTAACTTAAAATTGGGGAGGGCATGGAATGCCCCGCCATTATCCCAACACGCCAATCGACTATGTTCAAAAACAAAAAGCCCCACTCCAAGGAGCAGGGCTTTTTAGCGAAATAATATGTTATTGATTAGGCCTAAAGCCCTTACTTGATCTTATCGACAATCGCTTTAAAAGCTTCTGGGTGGTTCATGGCCAAATCGGCAAGAACTTTTCTGTTCAAGTCGATATTGTTGGCTTTCAACTGTCCCATAAACTTAGAATACGACATACCGTGCTCACGGGCACCTGCATTGATACGGGTGATCCAAAGAGCTCTAAACGTTCTTTTCTTAGCACGACGATCTCTATAGCTATATTGCATAGCTTTTTCAACCGCGTTTTTCGCTACTGTCCAAACGTTCTTACGACGTCCAAAGTAACCTTTGGCATGCTTCATCACCTTTTTTCTTCGGGCTCTTGAAGCAACTGCATTTACTGATCTTGGCATAATTTACTTGTTTTTTGTAGCAGGCGATTCATTTAAGAATACTTTTTAGTTGTGCCTGACTCCAGGGTTATTACTCGTTTAAACCGGTGAAAGTTATTACTTCATGCGAAGCATTTGTTTCACATTGTCCTCGTCCGCTTTATGTACGACAGTGTCGTGCGTCAAGGCTAGCTTGCGTTTCTTAGACTTTTTAGTCAAGATGTGACTCTTAAACGCGTGCTTTCTTTTGATTTTACCAGTTCCGGTCAGCTTAAAACGCTTCTTGGCGCTGGATTTTGTTTTTTGTTTAGGCATTGTTCCTAAGGTTTATAATTATCTCGCTTTCTCTTTATTTCTTTTTTGGAGCGATGAACATGATCATACGCTTCCCTTCCAGCTTAGGCATTTGTTCTACCTTGCCGTATTCTTCTAGTTCCTGAGCCAAACGCAGTAGCAAAATCTGCCCTTGGTCTTTGTAGATGATCGAACGACCTTTAAAGAATACATACGCTTTCAACTTAGCACCATCTTGCAAGAATTTAATGGCATGCTTCTTTTTAAACTCGTAATCGTGATCGTCTGTATTTGGACCAAAACGAATCTCTTTGATCGTTACTTTGGTCGCTTTGGCCTTTAGAGCCTTTTCTCTTTTCTTTTGTTCGTAAACGAACTTCTTGTAATCGATGGCCTTACATACCGGTGGATTCGCATTAGGCGAGATCTCTACCAGGTCCAGTTCCAGATCTGCTGCGATCTGCTTGGCTTTGGCAAGTGGGTAAACACCAACTTCTACATTATCTCCAACAAGGCGTACCTCGGGAGCTTTGATCTTGTCATTAATTCTGTGTTGATCTTCTTTTATGATCCTTGCCGGACCTCTTCTTCCTCTTTTTCTTCGTATTGCTATGACTTAAAAATATTAGTCCCTTATCGGGCTGTTAAACATTAAATTCTTTTATGGTACTCTTAATATCGTTCTCAATAATAGCGATAAATTCTTCAACTTTCATTGTTCCCATATCGCCTTCGCTGTGTTTCCTTACAGCAATTGTGCCATCTTTCTCTTCCTGTTCCCCAACAATGATCATGTAAGGGATCTTATTCATTTCGGCTTCTCGGATCTTTCTTCCGATCGTCTCGCTTCGGTTATCGACGAGCGCGCGAATTTCGCTATTTTCTAACAAATTTAAAACTTTTTGAGCGTAATTCTCGTATTTCTCGCTCAAAGACAGGATGCTAACCTGCTCAGGCATAAGCCATAATGGGAAGTTCCCGCCAGTGTGCTCCAACAGTATTGCCACAAAGCGTTCCATAGAGCCAAAAGGAGCACGGTGTATCATAACTGGTCGATGCAGCTCATTGTCTGCACCTTTGTAGTTCAGGTCAAATCGGATTGGCAACTGATAATCAACCTGAATAGTACCCAACTGCCAGCTGCGTCCTAAAGCATCCTTGACCATAAAGTCTAGCTTAGGGCCGTAAAAAGCTGCTTCGCCTTCTTCCACTACATAGTCCAAACCTTTCTGCTCGGCAGCATTGATAATGGCTTGTTCTGCTGCATCCCATACCTCGGTGTCACCTATATATTTCTCTGGTTTCTGCGGATCGCGTACAGATACTTGTGTTTTAAAGTCTTCAAATCCTAAAGAACCAAAAACATACAACACTAAGTCGATTACCTTCAAGAATTCATCATTGAGCTGATCTGGTGTGCAGAATATGTGGGCGTCATCTTGGGTGAATCCGCGAACACGAGTCAATCCGTGTAGCTCACCACTTTGTTCGTAACGATAAACTGTACCGAACTCCGCATAGCGTTTTGGCAGATCGCGATACGACCAAGGTTTAGCCTTGTACATTTCGCAGTGGTGTGGACAGTTCATGGGTTTAAGCATAAACTCTTCTCCCTCATTTGGAGTTTTTATCGTTTGGAAACTGTCTTCACCGTATTTGGCAAAGTGACCTGAGGTCACATATAATTCCTTTTGCGCAATATGCGGACTAATCACCATTTCATAACCAGCCTTCTTCTGAGCAGCCTTTAAGAAATTCTCCAAGCGCTCGCGCAAAGCAGTCCCCTTAGGTAACCAAAGCGGTAATCCTTGTCCAACCTTTTGTGAGAAGGTGAAGAACTCTAGTTCTTTTCCAAGTTTTCTGTGATCACGCTTTTTAGCTTCTTCTAAAAGCTCTAAATAAGCGGTCAATTCTTTTTGCTTCGGAAACGAGATCCCGTAAACTCGAGTTAATTGTTTTTCATTCTCGTCACCTTTGTAATAAGCGCCGGCTACGTTAAGGATCTTTACTGCTTTGACAATACCAGTGTTGGGAATGTGCCCTCCGCGGCAAAGATCGGTAAAGCTACTGTGATCGCAGAAGGTGATGTCTCCATCCTCTAATCCCTCTATAAGATCTACCTTGTATTCGTTCTTTCCTTTATAATAGGATAGAGCATCTGCCTTAGAAACCTCGCGCATCTTAAAATCGTGTTTGCCGCGAGCGATCTCTAGCATCTTATTCTCAATATCCTTAAAGTCCTTCTCAGAGATCACTTGATCACCTGGCAGGTCTACGTCGTAATAGAAACCTCGCTCAATGGCTGGCCCCACCCAAAGCTTCACGCCTGGATAAAGTTCTTCTAGTGCCTGGGCTAGGATATGCGCGCTTGAATGCCAAAAAGCTTTTTTACCTGCATCGTCATTCCAAGTATGTAGGGTCAGACTGCCGTCTGTGGTCAAAGGGGTGGTTACCTCTACGGTGGTGTCGTTATAAGTTGCCGAAATAACATTGCGCGCCAAGCCTTCGCTTATACTCTTGGCCACATCCATAGGCGTAGTTCCTGCTTCAACAGTCTTTACGCTACCATCGGGTAAGGTGATCCCTATCATAAGTTTACTTTTAAAGGGGCAAAGATAGTCAGCTTTTATACTGTATACAATATGTAATGATGAATTCTCAGAAGCCTTTATGTTCGATTTTATATAGATATACTTTTTGGAGTATATATATAAAGGTATAAAGTGGTCATTTTGCCCAATTCTCAGCCTTTCAGAGGCTTGTGTTTTCAGAGGTAAAATTTCTCAAAAAAAATGTCATTTATGGCTTGCGGAATCTAAAAAGCGATATATATTTGCAACCGCTTTTGGAAAGGATAATACCACCAAAAGAAGTTCATAAAAATACTGGCGCAAATTTTTTCAAATAATTTTTTGAAAGTATTGCAGGAATTAAAAACTGTTGTATATTTGCACCCGCTAAACGGATGAGTGACTACAAAACACGAGTTGTGTGAGGCGAAAAAAGAGAGAACAAAAGTTCATTGATATATTGAATTGACAGTGTACAATACTAAAGGAAAC